>OHAB01000165.1_pt1 | contig 72827 bp, 66 predicted proteins | sample 1577031 | NCBI WGS metagenome assembly OHAB01 (sample SAMEA3541477, study PRJEB24748) | human gut metagenome | biome: human gut; feature: human-associated habitat; material: faeces | place: China | collected 2012 | reverse complement strand
GCAAAGCTACAACCAAACCTCAAAGTGTAAAAGGTGCATTTCTTCGAATGCTTACGTTTATGCTTGGCCTAAAACTCCTACTTTAACTTTTACTATGAATGAAATATCAAATAGTATTGCATCATATAAGCTGATACATGGAATAGCAATCTTATATACAATGATTTCTTTAATAATATTATTGTATCTTCTAAAATCACAGAACAATAATAATGATTAAGTATAGTTCAGAGTACGATTATGGGGCAAGACATTATGATCCGGCTGTAGGAAGATGGCATGTGAAGGATCCGATGCAGGAGAAAAGGATTGGTTTGTTTCCATATTGCTATACAAGTAATAATCCGGTCAACCGTATTGACCCGAACGGTATGCTGGATGATTGGGTAGAGGATGTGAAAACAAATAAAATAGAATGGAAAGACAATATAACATCAGCAAGCCAGACTCCGGAGGGGTATAGATATGTAGGTAAGAATGAGAAAGATATTCTGTATCATTTCAACTTACCGACTACGTATGATACAAAACAAGAGAAAGCTTGGAGCATAGGAGTTGATGGCGATGAAAAAATACCGCTGGGAATAGCCCCACAAGGTGGAGTCTCCCCATCTTCTGGAAATCTGACAGTTTCTGCTAATGTTACCACAGATTCCAGTCAAGCAACTCAGGACAATGCTCAAGGAAAAGTATTTGAAGGGATTACATTTACTGCAAATCTTTCCCAGCAAGCATTATCCTCAAATGAAAGCTATAGAAACATTTATTCGGGATGGTTCTCTGTTTTTTATGATAAAAAATACACAACTCCTTTAGTAAGACCCAAAGGAAATATCATATATGCAACCGGAACAGTTCCACGAACTGCAACTATTTCGATTCCGGCACAGAATCTAAATAGGAACAGCTATTTTAGTCATGCCGTAGTAGAAGCAGGTGCAACCAATAGCGGAGCATTATTTACCCAGCCCATAAGAATGGAATGGAATTTGAAGTTAAACCCTTTATTTATACAACAAAAATGAAAGAATTATTACAAATATTATTGCTAACCGTCGCTTTTACAGGTTGTCAGAATCAAGGAGTTAAAAAAGCGGATCTGTCATCTGCCGACTCTGTATTGGTAGATTCTCTATTTAAAAATTACAAAGAAGAATCTTCACAATATATCTTTATGTACCAAACAACTTCCCCAAAGCATAAAGAGTATTTAGACTCGGCTCTCTATTTGGTAGAAGAAGCTATCGAAAAGGGGTATTCAAAACTCTATTATTTTGAATTAGGGAAATTAGGTATTTTAGCAGAAATGGGAGAATATGACAAGGCGGTTGAGTATGTATATTCCTTAAACAAATATGAATACATAAAAGACTATCCGTATTTAATTGTTATAAAAAATCGCTTTAAAGCAATGCAATGCCATGCCAAAAATGACAAGGAAGGTGAAAAGAAATATCTACATAAAATAGTTTCTATCATAAAAACCTACATTGATAAGCACAAAAAGGAAATCTTAGAATACTTACAATCAGATGACCCTCAAAAGCTATCAAAAGGAGATTACATGATGGCAGTTGCTACATATTGTCAATATACAATGTTATTATACGGAGAAGGAAAAGCTCAAAAAGAACTGGAAGAACTTTCATCTGCTATGTCATCTATAGCTAAACAGATTTTTATGTTTCCGCCAAAAGAAGATGACCTTAAAGGATTTTATGGATATTAGTATCTGCTTTTACCTCATAAAAGGAAAAAAGGAAATACAATAAAACATAATATTCTCATAAAGAGAGACTGTTCTTGAATAATTAAAATTTGAAACAGTTTCTCTTTTTATGAAACACTGCCAGTGATGCATCCAGGACAAGATGACCTCCATCGAAAGCCTGCTCTTCAAGGAGGAGCTGCACTATACGGAAGGAATTGCCCCCTGCTACAACGGAAACCAACTGACGAAAGTTACCGACAATGCGGCAAGTTCCGCATACAGCAACGGCTTTGAGTTCAAGGACGGGGCGGACAGGGAAACGGAATACACCTACGATGAAAACGGAAATCTTACCCAAGATTTGAACCGGAACATCGAGGATATTCAATATAATTTCCTAAATTTGCCGCAACGCATTGAGTTCGGAGACGGAAGTACGACCGAATACCTCTATGACGCCGAAGGAAGAAAGCTCCGCACGGTACACAGGGCAGACGGAAAGACGACCACCACCGACTATGCAGGGAATTTGATCTATGAAAACGGGAATCCCATCAGACTGGTTACGGAATACGGATATGTATCCCTACCCGACGGTATGTACCACTACTACCTGCAAGACCATCAGGGAAACAACCGTGTAGTGGCAGACCGGAACGGAAAGGTGGAGGAAGTGAACCATTACTACCCCTTCGGAGGTATGTTCGCCAACACCGGAAACGTACAGCCCTACAAGTACAACGGAAAGGAACTTGATACACGGAAGGGACTTAACTGGTACGATTACGGGGCAAGACATTATGATGCAACGCTGGGAAGATTCACAGTAGTAGATTCATTAGCTGAAAAACACTACTATGCCTCTCCGTATATATATTGTAACAATCTTCCCATGAGGTATATTGATCCCGATGGAAATGATTGGAAAGATGCATATCCACATTTGGAGAATGCGATATCAGCCAATGTCTCTATAGGTTGGAGATTGAGTGCTAACTTTCAAGTTTGGGGTGCTAAAGTTGGAATAGATGCTGATGCTGGAAGTGTAAAAATAGGAAATGATGGAATGCGAGCAACTAAAGGAGCATCAATAGATTTGGGAATTGGAGGAGCTGGAATCTATCAAGAAGCATATAAAATAAATGATAAATATTCGGCCTTAGAAGAAGGAACATCTTGGAATTTCCTTATGCTTAAAGAAACAACAAATAAAACCACTATATATGACTCAACAGGAAAATATTTTAAAGAAGTACATCATAAAGAAGAAAAGAAAGAAGAAATAACTGCAGGAGGTTCTGCTGCAATAGGTATTGGTTGGGAAGTATCTATTAACCTTAAAGAAATATATAATTTTTTTACCGATTTATTTAAATAATTTCAACATGGATTATACCAAACGTTTTTTATCATTCCTCATTGATGAAATCATTTTTTCAGTTATGGCAATAGTTCTAATGCTTATATTATCTCATATAGGAATATTAAAAGAAAACTTTAACTTTTCTATTATAGGGCCAATTATTTTTTGGAGTCTCTTCATCTTTAAAGATCTAAAAGGTAAAAGTTTTGGAAAAAGTATATTTAAGTTGCAAATTGTGGATTGCCAAACAAAAAAAACAGCATCTCCACTAAAATGCGTCTTACGCAATTTATTTTACATATTAGGCATATTTGATTTAATATTTATGTGTTATCATTCTCAAGGAAGAAGGTTAGGAGATTATATAGTAGGTACTAAAGTCATCAAGTTGTAATTCAATTTAATAATTGAGTAGGAGGAAAATGGAAGTTTTCTTCCTACTTTCATTTTCTGACCTCACACCACCGTATGTGCCATTCGGTATACAGTGCTTCTCTTAGCTGCGATTCAATTGAGTATATAACTGATATAGAGAATTTGGAAAAAGCAAACATTTTTACCCAAATCCTTCAGTGAAGTTCCGATATGGTACACCTCTGTTCCGTCGATAATCAGGAGCTTGTTGTGTCCGTTCCAGTAGCTTCGCACGTCGATGGGGGACTGGTCATTATGTTTGTCAAGGTCAAGCTGAAGTTGTGCCGTTATCTTTTGTGTATAGATGATGGCTACGACAAAACGGGAAACATTCTCGGAATCAGACGCATGGGACAGACCGGAGCGCAGGAATACGGACTGGTGGACAACCTCGCACTGACCTACAGCGGAAACCAGCTGACAAAAGTTACCGACAATGCAGCAAGTTCCGCATACAGCAACGGCTTTGAATTCAAGGATGGTGCAGATAAAGAAATGGAATATACCTACGATGAAAACGGAAATCTTACTCAAGATTTGAACCGGAACATCAAGGATATTCAATATAATTTCCTAAATTTGCCACAACGCATTGAGTTCGAAGACGGAAGTACGACCGAATACCTCTATGATGCCGATGGAAGAAAATTCCGTACTTAATTATATGATATATAATATGAAACCTGAAAATCATGAAATATACGAACGGAAAAAGAAGAACATTTTGGGGTAAGGTCAATTTCAACCGGCATACTTGCAACAGCGTATATGTGGGCTTTATATCAGATTTGAGTTGTTGAGGAAATAATTTTAAATAACATCTTTGTATCAACCTTTTATATCATAATTATGAAATATCTGTTTTTGAAGATTTTTTTGCTTCTTCCTGCCTTTCTCTGGGCACAGGAAGCACGCTTTCGTTCGGGATATATTGTTACGCTGGATAATGATACCATCCGGGGAGAAATTATGTTGCGCACAGATGAGCAGAACAGCAGGCTTTGTATTTTCAGGGAAGGTTCTCAAGGGGCGGAGCGTCGTTTTTCTCCAACAGAACTTCGTTCGTATCATTTCGTGAATGGAAAGCACTATTTTTCTCAGTTGGTTACCATTGAGCAGGAGCCTGAGCAGCTTTTTCTGGAATGTCTCGTAAAGGGAGGGCTTACTCTATATTATTATACTACTCCTTTCGTACAATATTATTTCTTTTATGATGAGAAAGATGGAACGCTGATAGCAGTTGACAATAAAAAGAGGGAGGTTAGTGACGGTCATTCTGATTACCAGGGGGTTGACCTCCGGTACAGGGGAGTTTCGCGTTATGTGATGCGAAAGTGGAATGAAGCCGAGAAACGAAGCAAGCATCTGGGGTTCAATCATGAGGATATGATTGGAACTGTAGTAGACTATAACAATGCCGTATGTACTGATCAGGACTGTGTGGTTTATGAAGTAAATGATCCTACACCGTCACACTGGCAGTGGGGAGTCTTTGGAGGATATGCTGGAAATATTGCGCATGATTATCAAAAGTCGCTTAGTGGATATGAGATCGGTGTGCAGTTTTCTTTCATTTCTCCCCGTTTTTCTCCTTCGCTTGCTTTTCTGGCAGAGGTGACCTATGCGGGTTCCGGACAGTCGTATGCTGCTGACCCGAATGTGCTTACCTACGGTGAATTCAAGGCTCAGTGTCTTGCTTTCAAGGTGGGAGGACGGTACATCTTTGGAAAGAGTGCCTTGCGTCCTTTTGTTCAGGCCGATGGACAGTTTGCATTCGAGATTGGAGAGGCCGATGATACAGGGGTGTCTGCGCTGGCAGGAGCCGGACTGCTCTATCGTGTATTCAAGAAACACGATATCTTTGTACAAGGCTACTGGAATGTATGTCATACACAACGGTGGGGACTGCGTGCGGGCTTTTTGTTCTGATGTTATCCGGAAGTCTCCGTTGCGGTTGTTGCCTTTTCGGGGTACACGGCCTGTATCGGGAGGTTAAGAACCGGATGGCATGAACTTGGGTTGGCAAAATGGCTGGAGTTAGAAGCGCTCGTCGTTGGGGCGTTCGTTTATAGATTCCGGCTGTTTTTCTATCTTGAGTTTTGCACCGCAATATTTGCAATATAGGGCTTCGAAATCGTGTCCTTCCCGGTCGCAGCGAGGACATCTCCGTTTCTTGAGCTTATTGTGCTCGCTGACCATTGTGGCTGATACAATTCCTGTGGGGACGGCTATTATGGTATAGCCTATCAGCATGATTACTGCCGAAATAAAGCGTCCGAACGGGGTAACGGGGGTGATGTCGCCATATCCTACTGTGGTCATGGTTACGATTGCCCAATATATGCTGTTGGGGATGTTGTTGAAACCTGAATCGGGTACATTGCCTTCTATCATGTACATTATGGTTCCCATTGATGTAACCAGTATCAGTACGAAGAAAAAGAATATGAGAATCTTAGGGGCACTGATCCATAATGAACGCAGCAGCAGATTGCCTTCATTGATGAAGGTGAACAGCTTGAAGATGCGGAAGATTCGTATCAGACGAAAGGCTCTTATTACGAGAAGGTAGTGGGAGCCTATGATGAAGAAACTCATATATACCGGCAATGTGGCCAGCAGGTCAACTATTCCGAAGAAACTGAATATGTATTTCTGTGGCTTTTTAAGGCAGTATATTCGGGCCAGGTATTCGAAGGTGAAAAAGAGTGTGAGCACATATTCCAGGATTCTCAGGGCGAGATAGGCGGAGTGGGGGAATACATGCATGCTTTCCAGTATTACCAGTATTACACTCAGTGTGATGCTGCCAATCAAAATAATATCGAATAGTTTTCCTTTTCGGGTATCTGATTCGAATACGATGGCATATATCTTTTCTTTTAGTGCTTCGTTGTGCAGGAAATGTTGCCAGTGCTGATATATTCTTGAAATGACATTCATGTGGGTATCGGTTCTGTTTCACTGGAACAAAGTTAGCAATAAATCGGATGTGATTGTAATGATCTCCGGATTCTTTACAAGAGGTTTGTGTATGACAAACTTCTTGTAAGAGGAGGAGATATGGTTTTGAGGGGAGGCAGTACGGTTGAGGCTGCCTCTTGTGGGAAAGGTCAGGAGGCAGTGGGAGGAGCAGGACGCTGCTTGATCTTGAATCCTATGGCTGCCACCAGGATGCTCATGAGCGGACTGATCCAGTTGAAGAAGCAGAATGGCAGGTAGGTCAGGGTGGTGACTCCCAGAATGGTGGCTTGTGTCATTCCGCAAGTGTTCCACGGAACCAGTACGGAGGTTACTGTGATGGAATCTTCGATGGTCCGGCTCAGCAGGTTGCTTTCATATCCTTGTTTCCTGTAAATGTTTCCGAACATATTTCCCGAAAGGATGATGCTGATGTACTGGTCGGCTGTAGCCAGATTGAGGAACAGTCCGGAGAGGGCTGTTGAACTGACCAGTCCGAAACGGCTTTTTACAAAGCGCAGCAGGGTGGAGGTGATGCTTCCGATCATGCCTCCGGCGGTCATGGCTCCTCCGAAACACATGGCACAGATAATCAGCCATACGGTATTCATCATACCTCCCATTCCGCGTGTGCTTACAAGGTCGCTCAGGATGGCATTGTCGGTATGGATAGACGTACTGCCGTAGCAGGTAATCAGGGTACCCTTGAATAAGCTGTCGCCTCCGGCTATTTCGCGCAGCAGTTCCGGCTGGAAGATGAGTGCGCACAGGCAGGCCAGAAGGGTGGAGATGAATAAGGTGATGGTAGCCGGTACCTTGCGGGCAATCATGATTCCCGTTACAACTGGTACAATCAGCAGCCAGGGACTGATCGTAAAGGTCTGCTCCAGGCTTGTCAGGAACTGGGTAATCTGTGCCGTATCGCTGTTCTCATGGGTAAGTCCCATGAAGGTGAAGAGGATGAGGGCAATGGTCAGCGAAGGGATGGTGGTATACATCATGTAGCGGATGTGCTTGAACAGTGGTGTTTCCGTTACAGAGGCTGCCAGTACGGTTGTTTCCGACAGGGGGGATACCTTATCGCCGAAGTAGGCTCCCGAGATGATGGCTCCGGCAATCCATCCTTCGTGAAAGCCTTGTGCTTTGCCGATACCCATCAGTGCGATACCGATGGTGGCTATCGTGGTCCACGAACTTCCGGTCATTACGGAGATGAGTACGCAAATCAGACAGGTGGATGTCAGGAAGTAGTCGGGATGAATAATCTGCATGCCATAATAGATGAGGGTAGGTACGACACCGCTGATCATCCAGGTGCCGCTCAATGCACCGATGGTAAGCAGTATCAGCAGGGAACTGGCTACACCGGTGATGTTGTTGACGATGGCGTGTTCGAAATTATGCCAGGGAATACGGTAGAAGACAGAACCGATAAATATGCAGGAAGCGGTTGCTACCAGCAGAGAAATCTGGCTTCCTCCGCTCAATGCGTCTCCTCCGAACGTGCGGATAGTGGCAAAAAGCATCCCTGTAAGGAGTATGATAGGGATAAATGAAACAAGGGGTGAAGGTAGTTTGTATTTTGAATCCATTGTATGTTAATTTGTTACGGGGTGCAAAGGTACAATATTTTGTGTTTTTTTTCATTGATATGCAAGAAAAATGTATAAGAATAGGATGTAAAAAGTGGTTTTTGGAGGTTTAGCTGAATAAATATGCATATTTTGCAATCGGAAGGGAAGGAAGAGTAAAGAAAATGGAGAAAAAAAGACAACCTGAACCGGCGCTGGCTGGCGCTTGTTCAGGTTGTCTTGGATATCGGAAGGCGGTGGCCTTTCCTTTTGAGCGGATTGTATCAGAGTTTATAATCCCATTGTTCGAGGGCAAATGACCAGTTCTTTTCCACCAGTTCGATGGTTTCGGGCTTGTACTGGTATTTGTTTTTCTTATAGCCTTTTTTCTTGTTGACGTAAGCGGCAATGTCTGCCTTGGCTTCCTCGAATCCCGGAATGGAGAGTTTCTGATAGATTTCCTGGGTCAGGTCGAAAGCGTTCTTTTCGTAGTCTTCGAACTTAACTTCTACCAGGTTGCCTTCGGGGATGAACTGCTTGTCGGCTTCGTACTTGTGGTACAGCTTGGCATATACCGAAAGGATGTTTTCCTGCAGGGCTTCTTCTGAAATATCCTGAAGCTTCAGCGGCTGGATGGTATTGGTAAAGAAGCTGCGTGTCGACTCGAATACGGTATACGGGTTGCGCATCAGGTAGATGAATTTGGCATTCGGGAACATCTTCACCAATTCTTTTACGCGACCGGTATGGGGCGGATTCTTGCTCAGGAACTGGCTTCCGTGCGTGTTCCAGAGTGAAATCTTGATGAGTTTGGTAAAGGTTTCCTCAAAGACCTTGAGCTCTTCTTCGCTGATATCGTCGAACAGCAGGTACTTGTCGGCATATTCTTGCATATGCTTGGGCAGGAACCAGAAGTTGTAATAGGTGTACGGCATCATGTTGGCCAGGGCAAATTCTTCTTCCTGAGGAAGGTCGACGGCCAGTTCCATGTTGTCGGTCGGTCGTTTGTCGGGCATGAGCCAGCTCATGTTTTTCTTGAAAAACGGCTGTCCCCACATCATCAGATGCGGGAATACGGTCTGGTAAGTGGTATTGTAGCCGAAGTGCTTGTCGCAGGAGAATACGTTGTGCATGAACGTAGTGCCGCTGCGCCAGTGGCCCAAGATGAATACAGGATCGTGCTCCAGCGGCTTGTCGGCCAGGAGTTTCTCGTACCTGTGGTCTTGCAGGGGCTTGAGAATGGAAAGCAGACGGCATACCGCTTTGGTCAGCCGGTATTTTCCCCGGTAATCGGGGTCGATGTTCCGGTTGGCGGTAATCTGGTTGAATGTTTTCCAGTCGGCTCCTACCAGGGTATTGATTGGTAATTTATTGAATTCAAGTAATCCCATGAAATGAGTTTTTGTACAATGGTTGAATAATAAAATCTTGTCGGATTGCTTTTATTTCTTGACTTCTACGGCAATTCCCTGGCGGGCCAGTTCCTTGACGGCTTTGTCAATGGCTTCATAATGTGCCGGCTCGATGCCCAGTTTGGGCAGATCCAGTACCGGAAGCTCCATGGTATTGTGCATATCCTTATCGGCTACCTGGTCGATGATCATACCTACCGCACTGGTGTTGTTGGTAATCGGGTCGATCAGGATGAAGGCGCCGGTGGCTTTGTTCTTTTCGTACGGATCGAAGAACAGTTCTTTCGAAGAGGTCAGGACCACGCGGGCTATCTGGTTGAGCTGCATGGGGACATCTTCCTGCTTCAGCCGTCCGTTTTCTACCGACAGGTGCTCCATGGTGTTGATGTCTACCTTATAGGCAATATGGTCGATACGTGTGCGGCTGGTGTTGGTGGTCTGCTTCAGGAAGAAGGATTTTTCCATATCCATCTTTTCTTCGTCCATCCATACCAGCATGGCTTCGAAGTTGCGTCCGATCATCGGCTGGTTGTCGGGGTGTACCAGCATTTCTCCGCGGGATACGTCGATTTCGTCTTCCAGGGTCAGGGTGACTGACATCGGCGGGAAGGCATAGTCGATTTCTCCTTCGTAGGTGACGATGCTCTTGACGTGCGATTTCTTTCCGGAAGGAAGTGCCATGACTTCATCGCCCTTGCGGATGATGCCTGAGGCTACCTTGCCGCAGAAGCCGCGGAAGTCGAGGTTGGGGCGCAATACGTATTGCACCGGATAGCGGAAATCCTGCAGGTTATGGTCGTTGCCGATGTGTACGGTTTCCAGGAATTCCAGCAAAGACGGACCTTCGTACCATGGGGTGCGGTCGGACTTGTCGACTACGTTGTCGCCGTCGAGGGCCGACAGCGGAATGCACTGTACATCGGGAATGCCCAGCGGATTGATGAAGGCTTTGTATTCACCGACAATCTTGTCGAAGACTTCCTTCGAGAAGTCTACCAGGTCCATCTTGTTGACTGCCAGTACGACGTGCTTGATGCCCAGCAGGGAAACCAGATAGGTGTGACGGCGGGTCTGGGTGATTACTCCGGTACGTGCGTCGACCAGAATAATGGCCAGGTTGGCTGTCGATCCGCCGGTAATCATGTTGCGGGTGTACTGTTCGTGTCCCGGAGTGTCGGCGATGATGAACTTGCGGTTGTTGGTAGAGAAATAGCGGTAGGCTACGTCAATGGTGATACCTTGTTCGCGTTCGGCTTTCAGACCGTCGAGCAGCAGGGCATAGTCGATGTGCTCGCCGGCATTTCCTACTCGTTTGCTGTCGCGTTCGAGGGCATCCAACTGGTCTTCGTACAGTTTCTTACTGTCGAAGAGCAGACGGCCGATGAGGGTGGATTTTCCGTCGTCTACCGAACCGGCTGTCAGGAAGCGCAACAGGTCTTTTTGTTCGTCTTTCTTCAAAAATTCCTCGATGGACATGGTGCCTCTGGCTTCCCCTTCCATCGGGTTTCCTGATTTGTTTTTATCTAGTTGTTCCATAAATTCAGTCTTTTGGGGGTTAGAAATATCCTTCGCGTTTTTTCTGCTCCATGCTGGCTTCCTGGTCGAAGTCGATGACACGGGTAGTGCGTTCGCTCTTGGTGGTGGTCATCATTTCTTCTACAATCTTTTCGATGGTATCGGCTTCGCTTTCGATGGCTCCGGTCAGCGGCCAGCAGCCGAGGGTACGGAAGCGGATTTTCTTCATCTCAATCTTGTCTTTGTACTGTTCCGGAAGACGGTCGTCATCGGGCATGATGAGCTGTCCGTCGAGGTTGATGACCGGACGTTCCTTGGCAAAGTACAGAGGCACGATAGGGATGTTTTCCAGACGGATGTATTGCCAGATATCAAGCTCGGTCCAGTTGCTCAGCGGGAACACGCGGATGCTTTCTCCTTTGCGGATGCGGGCATTGTAGATGTCCCAGAGTTCCGGACGCTGGTTCTTGGGATCCCACTGGTGGAATTCGTTGCGGAACGAGAAAATACGTTCTTTGGCACGTGATTTTTCTTCGTCGCGGCGGGCGCCTCCGAAGGCGGCATCAAACTTGTATTTGTCGAGCGCGTGAAGCAGGGCCTGAGTCTTCATCAGGTCGGTGTGTACCTTGCTTCCGTGGGTAAACGGACCCACACCGGCACGGAAGGCTTCCATGTTGCTTTCTACAATCAGGTTCCATCCGTATTTCTTGGCATATTCGTCACGGAACTGAATCATTTCCTTGAATTTCCATTTGGAGTCGATGTGCATCAGCGGGAAGGGAACTTTTCCCGGTGCAAAGGCCTTTTCGGCAAGGCGTACCATGACCGATGAATCTTTTCCGATGCTGTAAAGCATGACGGGGTTTTCAAATTCGGCTGCCACTTCGCGGATGATGTGAATGGACTCGGCTTCGAGTTCTTTCAAGTGGCTTAACTTATATTCTTCTTTCATCTTGATTATGAATATTGTTTGTATTCGGAATTAAAATGTAATCCGGCTGCGCGTCTGTGGCGGGCGGCCGGAAGTGTCTGGTTGTCTTATTTCTGACCGGCGGGCAACACCTCGGGCAAAATCAGCTGCAGGAGTTGTGCGACGGATTCTTCGAGCGACAATCTGGAAGTATCTAGTGAGAGTGCCGGATGTGCCGGGGCCTCGAAGGGGGCGGATATGCCGGTGAAATTCTTGATTTCTCCACGGCGTGCCTTGGCGTACAGACCTTTCACGTCTCTGCGCTCGCACTCTTCGATGGGGGTGCTGACATAGATTTCCATAAAGTCATCCGGACCGATGATGCGGGCTGCCATTTCGCGCAGGTCGTTGTTGGGACTGATAAAAGCGGCGATGGTGATGATGCCCGTATCGACAAAGAGTTTTCCGATTTCGGCAATGCGGCGGATGTTCTCTACCCGGTCTTCTTCCGAAAAACCGAGGTTGTTGTTGATTCCGCTGCGGATGTTGTCACCGTCGAGGATGCGGCACAGGAGGCCGCGTTTCTGGAGTTCGCGTTCCAGGGCGATGGCAATCGTACTTTTTCCGGAACCGCTCAATCCGGTGAACCAGATCATTACGCTGTGCTGCCGGAGCAGGCTTTCTTTATCTTCGCGGTTGAGCATCCGGTCGAAAATCGGATAAATATGAGTTGTTTCTGTGGTCATTGTTACTGTTTTTTGTCGTTTAAAAAGGCCATATCTGTGGCACTACAAAGATAGAAATTAAAAAGGTAATAATGTTCAATGGAAGTCCGATTCGTAGGAAATCGGTGAATTTATAGTTTCCTATACCTTGTACAATCAGGTTGGTCTGGTAGCCGATCGGGGTAGAGAAGCTGGCAGATGCTGCCATGCAGATTACCACGAAGAAGGGCATGGGGTTCACACCCAGTTGCTGTGACAGTGACAGGGCAATGGGAAACGAGAGGGCCGCGGCTGCATTGTTGGTGATCAGTTCCGTAAAAATGTTGGTAATGATGAACAGTATGGCCAGCAATACATAGGGGCCGTAACTGGCGCTCAGTCCGATGATGTACTGTGCCAGTATGTTGGATACGCCGGAGTTCTCCATGGCCTTGCTGATGGCAAATGCACAGGCAATGGTAATGAGAATGTCCCACGAGATGTATTTGGTGTATTTCTGCGGCGGGAATATCTTGGTCCATGCCATGATGACCGTGGTGATGGCCACAAAGAAGAACATGTCGAGTTCGAGGCCTTCGGGCAGGTATTCCTGTACCGCCGGCAATTCGCTTACCGTGGCACCTGTAATCATGAAAATCAGGAGCGACAGGGCAAACCAGCGTTTTTTCTTTCCGGCTGGTTCGTAGTCCTTTCCGTTGGCCAGCATCAGGAAGACAGAAGATTCTCCCCAGGTCTTGATGAAACTGTCATCGGCCAGCAGCAGGAGGGTGTCGCCTTCACGGAAACGGAGTTTGCTGATGTCGTTGTAAGTATGTCCGTTGCGGCGTATTTCCTTGATTTCAGCTCCGTAATGGCGCTGGAAGTCGAACTCGCTGATGCGTTTGTTGATACCCGGGAAACGGGCTCCCAGAATGGCTTCTACCAGGTGGTAGGTAGACGGTTTCTTATCGTCTTCGGAAAGGTTTTCCGGACGGTCGGCCGGCAACAGGCGGGTAGAGAACAGCAGGAGGTAGATGATGCCTGCAAGGGCAATGAAAATACCTACCTTTCCCAGTTCGAACATGCCGAATCCTTTCATTCCGGCATCTTCTATCATGCTGTGTACCACCAGGTTGGTTGAGGTACCGATCAGGGTACAGATTCCTCCCAGGATGGTTGCGTACGACAGGGGTATCAGAAAGTATGTGGCCGGCAGTTTCAGGTAATTGGCCCATCGCTTGATGATGGGGGCGAAGATCACCACCACCGGCGTGTTGTTCAGAAATGCGGAGATGACGGTAATCGTAGGCAGGATGCGCAACTGGGCTTTCAGTACGCTGGTTTTCTCCTGCGGCAGCAGTTTTTTGATGAACTGGGTGAGGGCTCCGCTCTGCCGGATACCTTCACTGACCAGAAACAGAAGGGCCACGGTAATCATTCCCTTGTTGCTGAAGCCGGCCAGCAATTCCTTGGGCGACAGGATTCCGGTGCACAGAAACACCACTACCGCCGAAAAGAGAATCATTCCGGGGCGCATCTTGTCCGTTGCCAATGCGGTCAGCATAAGGGCAAGGGTAATAAAAACGATGATAACTTCAAATGTCATTATAAGTGATTATTCTGCAATGAACCAGGGGTTCAGTAAGTTTTCTTTATTGTATGTTAGCGGTTGCATGGTCTCGGCGTGGTAGACTTCCTTTCCGGCTGCGCGGATGATGGCGTGTCCGGCTGCGGTATCCCATTCCATGGTCGGAGCAAAGCGCGGATAGACATCGGCGTTTCCTTCGGCGATGAGACACAGTTTGAGGGAACTGCCTTTGGAGACGGTTTCCACTTTCGGGTATTTTTCTTCCATTTTCCGGATATAGGCTTCGGTCTCCGGAGTAAGGTGCGACCGTGAGGCCACTATCAGGAAGGTATCGGACGGAGTGTGACGCTTTTCGTACGGAATGCGCTCCGACCGGGCAATCAGTTCTTCCAGGGTATTTGCTTCCAGTTGGGAGATGTGTGAAACCTTGTAGGCTCCCAGACTGCAGTCGGCAAAATACAGTTCCTGCTTGACGGGGATATAGATGACGCCTGCTTCGGGAACACCTTCTTTTACGTAGGCGATGTTGACCGTAAACTCTCCGTTGCGCTTGATGAATTCCTTAGTGCCGTCCAGCGGGTCGACAATCCACAGTTCCGGCCATTCCTTGCGGATTTCCCAGGCGGTCTTGGCTCCTTCCTCACTTAAAAGGGGGTAAGGGGTCTCTGTCAGGTGTGCGGCAATGACTGCATGGGATTTGCGGTCGGCCAGGGTCAAAGGGGAGTTGTCTGCTTTCTTTTCGATTTCGAAATCAGCATTCGGATCGGTATACACTTTCATGATGGCTGCACCTGCTTCCAGGGCTGCTCGTATAGCTGTAAAAAGTATCTCTTTATTCATAATGCTTAAATGGTTGTAAAGTAACATATTTTTGCGGTATTACCACTGTTCCATTTCTCTTATTTTCTGTTCTGTCCTTTGATATTTGCTGTTGTTTTAACGAATTTTTTCTTTCCTATCAGGTAGTTTTGACTTCATGTGCCTGTTTCCAGATGCGTATCATGTAATAAGCCAGGTGGGTAAAGGCGAAGACGAAAGAAATGATCAGCAGGGTCTGATTCTGGTCCCATCCTACGGTCTGCTGGTGCCAGAGTCCGGTAATGATGCACAGTACCGAAAGCACGAGTCCCAGTATGTTCAGCACCATGTCGCCTTTCCGGTGCAGGCGATGAGGCTCCAGTTTGCTGTGCTTGCGGCCGTAGCAGGCATAGACATCCAGTCCGATGAGCATCCAGAGTACCAGGCGTATCCAGGTATCTGCAGGAAGGAAGCACATCATGCAGAGGCAGATGAGGATTCCCATGATGGGGGTGAAGGGGACAAAGGGGACCTTGAAACTCCGTTCTACTCCGGGCATGGTCTTGCGGACAATCAGTACGGCGGCGCATACCAGGGTAAAGGCCAGCAGGGTACCGATGCTGGTCATTTCTCCGGCTACCTGGGCGGGGACGAAGCCTGCCAGCAGACTTACCACTACCATGAAGAGCAGGTTGCTGTGCATGGGGGTGTGGAACCGGGGACTGATGCGGGAGAAAAAGGGTGGCAGCAGGCCGTCGTGGCTCATGCTCAGGAAGATGCGGCTTTGTCCCATCAGGGTGACCATAATGACGGAGCAATATCCGAAGAGAATGGCCAGGATGATGGCTTTGTTCAGCCAGGGATAGAGTGGCTGTACCTGACCGGTGGCATCGGGAATTCCCATTTTTTCGATGGCAACGGCTACGGGGGCAATGCCTTCTTGGCCTTCGAAGGCTGTGTAATGGACAACGCCTGTCATGACGTGGGCAAAAAGGATGTAGAGCAGGGTGCATACCAACAAGGAAACCAGGATGCCGATGGGCATGTCGCGCTGAGGCTTTTTGGTTTCCTGGGCCGCTGTACTGACGCAGTCGAATCCCAGAAAGGCGAAAAAGACGATGGCGGCTCCCCGGAGAATACCGGAGAATCCGAATTCACCTACCTGTCCGGTATTGGCCGGAATGTAGGGAACGTAGTTGTCGGTCTGGATAAACTGCCATCCCAGGATGATGAAAACCAGGATAACAGCTATTTTGAGAAATACAATCAGGTTGTTGACAAACGAACTTTCGCGGGTGCCGCGCACCAGCAGCAGACTGATCAGGATGACAATGCCGATGGCCGGAAGGTTGATGATGCCTCCGTCCCAGGGGCAGGCCGTCAGATGATGGGGGAGTTGAATGCCTATGCTTTGAAGGAAGACTACCAGGTAGCGGCTCCAGCTGATGCTTACGGTGGTGGCGGCTACGGTGTATTCCAGCACCAGGTCCCAGCCTATGATCCAGGCTATCAGCTCTCCCATGGTGGCATATGAATAGGTATAGGCACTTCCCGATACCGGAATCATAGAGGCGAATTCCGCGTAGCACAGTCCGGCAAAACAACAGCCGATGGCGGCTATGGCAAAAGACAATGTAATGGCCGGCCCGGCATATTCGGAGGCTACTGTTCCGGTAATGGAGAACAGTCCTGCTCCGATAATTACTCCTACTCCCAGGGCAATCAGGCTGAAGGGACCGAGTACCCTTTTCAGACTTTTGTCTCCCGAATTGCCGGCTTCTTTCTGTAATGCTTCAATTGTCTTCCGAATAAATAACCCTTCCATCTATCTGTAGTTTTGTCATTCATTCACAAAGATAAAGGATTTATTCCAAGTATTGCGTAATTTTTCCGCTTATCTGTAATAATGATATCTCACACATCTTTGTATCGTACTCAGCCGAAAGAATTCGTTCTTCGGCATCCAGCAGACTTTTCTGGGCTTCTCTCATCTCGATACCCGACAAATCGCCCAGCAGGTAACGCTCCTTGGCAATCTCGTGGTTCTCTTTGGCGGAAATCAGGTTCTGTCTTTCCAGACGCAGCAGCTGGATGTTGTTCCGATAGGCCTGCCAGAGATTGCTGAAGTCGGCACGCAGCGCCTGTTCCAGCTGTTCTCTCTCCAGTTGTGAGTTGCGGATGGCAAGACTTGCATTCCTTTTTTCTCTTCTCCGGTTTCCATCGAAGATATTGAAGCCTACGGTAATTCCTCCGCTGAATCCCCAGTTGTTGCGCTGCTTGATGCTGTTGATGTCATACCGGTTCAGGGTATATCCGTATCCGGCATTCAGTTTCAGGTAAGGATAGTTTCTGGACAGAATCTTCTTGTAGTCCAGCTGGGCCAGTGTCGTATTCTGGTCTGCTTTCAGCAGGCTGGCATTGGTCTGCAGGGTCGATTCCCACAATTGGGCAAACTGGAGCGAGTGATTCAGGTCGATTACCGAGTCCTTTACCTGTATCGGGCGGTCCACGTCCTCGTTTGCCATCAGTTCATTCAGGTTGATGCGCGAGGTATGCACCAGTTCCTGCTGTTTCATGTACTGGGCACTGTCGGCATTGAAGTCTACCTTGGCCTGCTGATAATCCAGGCGGGAGAAGTTACCGATATGATACCTCTCTTCCACAATGCGCAACCGCTCTTTGGACAGCGAGACGGCATAGCGGAAATTCTTGAGACGGATTTCCTGCTGGATATAGTTGAAGTATTCCGCAGTAAGCGTCGCAATGAAATCTTCGATGGCAATTCGGGTGTTGGTAGCTCCCTGCTGTTCCAGTACCTTCAGCTGCTTGTAGGTGGTACTGATCTGAAACCCGTCGAACAAGGTCCAGTTCAGGTCGATTCCCGCATCAAGGGTCTGGTCGTAGGCATTGCGGCTGCTGAGTTTCGCGCTCCCGTCCCGGTATTCCGTATCACTGCTGTTCAAGTCGCCCTTATATCCCGCAGTCAGGTCGATGGTCGGTAAAAATCCGGCATTTCCCAGCGTCGCATTGTTCTTGCTAATCTGTTCCGTATTCCGTGAAATACGGAGTGAGTAATTATTCTGCAGCCCTTCTTCCAGACACTGCTTCAAGTCGTATGTATACTGGGCGGATAAGGTACTTCCTATTCCCAGCAAGAGGGCAAAAATAGTAATCAGTCGCTTCATGCTTTTTTCTGTTTACGGATACGGTTAGTAGATATATATGAATAAATAGCCGGTACGATGTACATGGTAAGGAAGGTGGAAACCAGCATTCCTCCCACAACGGCCGTTCCCATGGCGATACGCTGGTTGGCACCTTCGCCGGTGGCAAAGGCCAGCGGAATCAGACCGAGTACCGTAGAGGCACTGGTCATCAGGATCGGGCGCAGACGCTGCAGGGCGGCATCGCGTATGGCAGTCAGCTTATCTTCCCCGGCCTCCTGCTTCTGGTTGGCAAACTCTACGATAAGGATACCGTTCTTGGCCACCAGACCGATCAGCATGATGATACCGATCTGACTGAAGATATTCATGGTGATGTCGTTGGCATACATGAATATCAGGGCACCGGCAATGGCCAGCGGAACCGTCAGCATGATGATGAAAGGATCCTTGAAACTCTCGAACTGGGCAGCCAGGATGAGGTAAATCAGGATCAGGGCCAGGATGAAGGCAAACATCAGGCTGGAAGAACTTTCCTGATAATCCTTCGAGTCGCCCGACAAGGCGGTACGGAAGGTATCGTCAAGGGTAGCGGCGGCAATCTTGTCCATTTCCTCCAGTCCCTCTCCGATGGTCTTTCCTTCAGCCAGACCGGCCGATACGGTAGCCGACAGGAAGCGGTTGTAGTGATAGAGTTTGGGAGGAGCGATGGATTCCACAAATTCCACCAGGTTGTCCAGCTGGATCATTTCCCCTTTATCGTTCCGGATATAGATGGATTTGATGTTCGCCGGCTGGTTTCTCTGCTGGCGGTTGATCTGTCCCAAAATCTCATATTGCTTGCCGTTCATGTAAAAATATCCCATTCGCTGTCCGCTCAGACCGTACTGCAGGGTTTGTGCAATGTCTTTGACACTGACTCCCATGGTTCCTGCCTTGTCGCGGTTGATTTCGACGCGTACTTCCGGGCTGCTGAATTTCAGGTCGACGTCGGCCATCTGGAATACCGGATTGCTGTACACCTGGTTCAGGAACTCGGGCAGCACCTTTTCCAGTTTCTCCAGACTGGTGGCCTGAAGTACATACTGTACAGGCATGCTGCTTCTTCTGCCTCCGAACGACGACTGCTGCTGTACGAAGGCACGTGCCTTGGTCTTGGTCCGGATGGCCTGTGACAGTTTTTCGGCCACTTCCATCTGGCTGTAGTCACGGTCTTTCAGGTCTTTCAGGGTGACGCTCACATAACCGCTACCGCTGCTTACACGGGCCGTAATGGCTTCTGCATCGGGAATGATGGAGTCGGTAAGCCGTGAAATGTCTTCCGTATAGTCACGGATGTACTCGTAGCTGGCTCCTTCGGCAGCACGGGTGGTGATGTTGATTTTCGACCGGTCTTCCAGCGGGGCCATTTCAGCAGGAATGGTACTCCACAGGATGCCAATGATGGCCAGGGTGACCAGCGTGAAAGGTATGGCGATGACCCTTTTCTTCAGAAAGGCATTCAGCGACCGCTCATAGAGGCGGTTCATGCCTTCGAAGAAAGGTTCTGTCTTTCGGTAAAACCAGCTTTGTTTCTCACGGTGTACCAGCAGTTTGGTAGCCAGCATCGGAGTGAAGGTCAGGGCGGCGAAAGAAGAAATGATCACCGAACCGGCCACCACAAAACTGAACTCGCGGAACAGTCGTCCGCTGGTACCTTCCATAAATACGATGGGGAGGAACACGGCCACCAGGGTAATGGTGGTGGAAATGACGGCAAAGAAAATCTCCTTCGCTCCTTCGATACCGGCATCGAAGGGCTTCATTCCCCTCTCGATACGGATATAGATGTTTTCCGTCATTACGATGGCATCGTCCACCACAAGTCCCACGGAAAGTACGACGGCCAGCATGGTCAGTACGTTGATGGAGAAGCCGGCCACGTACATCACGAAGAAGGCACCGATCAGTGAAACCGGAATCACGATACACGGAATCAGGGTGACACGCCAGTCGCGCAGGAACAGGAAGATGATGATGATTACCAGTGCAAAGGCTTCGTATACGGTACTTTCCACTTCTGCGATGGAAGCACGGATGAACTTGGTGTTGTCGAAGCCGTAGGTGAAGTCCACGTCATCGGGAAGGTCCTTGCGCATCTGCTCCATACGTTCGTATACGGCATCGGCAATTTCAATGTGGTTGGCACCGGGCTGGGGGATGACTACGACACCCACCATCGGTACGCCGTTCATCTTCATGTAACTTTTGATGTCGGCGGCTCCCAGTTCCGCGTATCCCACGTCGCTCAGGCGGATGACTCTTCCGTTGACTTCTTTCAATACCACGTTATTGAATTCGTCGGCACTGTGCATCTGTCCCATGGTACGCAGCGTCAGCTCCATGGTATTACCTTCGATACTTCCCGAAGGAAGTTCGATGTTTTCATTGTCCATCGCTGTCTTGATGTCCACCGGGGTGATGCCGTATCCCGCCATTTTGGTCGGGTCCAGCCAGATACGCATGGAGTATCGCTTTTCTCCCCAGATGGATACACTGCTCACGTCCGAGATGGTCTGCAACTGCTCCTTTACGGTCAGGTCGGCAATTTCACTCAGTTCAAGAAGAGAACGGCTGGGACTCTGGATGGCCACCATCAGGATCGGGCTGGCATCGGCGTCCGCCTTGGATACGGTAGGAGGGTCACAGTCGCGGGGAAGGTAGCGCTGGGCACGTGACACCTTGTCGCGCACGTCGTTTGCTGCCGTTTCCAGGTCGACCGACAGTTCAAATTCAACCGTGATACGGCATTGTCCCTGCTGGCTCACACTCGAAAGCGAGCGGATACCCGGGATACCGTTGATATTCTGTTCCAGGGGTTCGGTAATCTGGTTCTCGATGACATCGGCATTGGCACCCGAATAGCTGCAGGTAACCGAAATGATGGGGTTGTCCACTGACGGATATTCACGCACCCCCAGCGTGGTATAACCGATCATACCGAACAGCAGGATGATGATGGTCAGCACGGTAGCCAATACCGGCCTGCGGATACTAAGTTCTGAAATGTTCATAAGGCAGGCAGTATTAGTTGATGTTGTCTAAGGTGACCGGCATTCCCATGCGCAACTGCAGGGTACCTGAGGTCAGTATGGTGTCTCCCACAGAAAGTCCCTGGACAATCTGTACTTCGGCTTCCGTACGGATACCGATCTTCACATCCACCGGCTGGGCCACTCCCGAACGGTATACGAAGACCTTGTTTTTGCCCATTTCCGGTACGATGGCTTCCGACGGTATGGCGATGGCATCCTTTATCTCATTCTGTTTCAGCTGGATGTCGGCATATCTACCCGGCAGGAGTTCTCCCTGTGCGTTCGGATAGAGTGCGCGGACAGTCAGTGTGTGGGTTTCCGGGTCGATGCTGGACTCGGTGGCATATACTTTCGCATCAAACGGTTCCAGTCGTCCTTCGATGCTGAACGACAGGTTGGTGCCCTTCTTGATCTGCCGTGCATAGCGTTCCGGTACGGCAAATTCCACCTTCAGCGGAGTAATCTTGGTGAGTTTGGCAATGATGGTAGTAGGCGAGGCGTACGCACCCGTGCTGACTTGCCGCAATCCGATGATGCCGTCGAACGGAGCTCTCAGTTCGGTCATGGCAATATTGGCCTTGACATTCTCGATATCGGCGTGCAGGGTAGCCAGTTCGGTCTTTACCTGTTCGTAGGCTTCCTTACTGACAGCGTCGCGCTGCAACAGGGCATTCTGACGGAATACCCTGTCTTCTGCCAGCGGTCTCTGGGCTTCCAGACGTGCCAGTTGGGCTTTCAGCTGACTGTCGTTGACTTTTGCCAGCAATTGTCCTTCGGTAACCAGACTGCCTTCTGTGAAATTGATGTCAATGATTTTTCCAGAGGTCTCGAAAGAAAGGTCTACCTCCTCGTCCGGCATCAGTCGGCCGCTGACGAATATCTGGTCTGTAATGATATGTGGCTTGATGACCTGAGCGTTGACATTCAGTATTCTTTTGTTTTCCCGCTTAGGAGCATCCTTTTCGGCTGCATTTAATTCTTCATTTTCCCGTGGAGTAAAGGAGCGCACTCCCAATCCGATCAGGCCGACTCCTATTAACGTAACAATTCCCCATTTGATGCGTTTATCCATATTCTTAAATTTGTTCTGATTATTTTTCATTTGACAGCAAATTTAAGAATTAGTTTAAATGAGGGTCGGGGATTTTATAATTTATTTACATTTAATGCCAAATGCCGGCTTTCTCTTGCTGTTTTTGATGGAATGAGGGGGAAGAGTAGGGGCCGTCTGCTTCCGGAAAGCGTTGCTGCGGAAACGGCAGACCGGAGGCAGGCGGCAACGGGTGCGGCATTACCGGCTTCCCAGGTACAGGAAGAACATACCGATCAGCACCAGCACCAGGTCGATGGCCTTGCTCTTCATGTTCTTTTCACGGAAAATCAGGGCACCGAAAAGGAAGGATACCACTACACTGCCTCGCCGTACCATTGATACGATGGAAATCATGGAGTCTTCCATGCTCAGGGCATAGAAATACACAAAGTCGGCTGCCGACAGGAAGATGGAAATCAGGATGATGCACCAGCTCCAGTGGAACGGGGTCGTGGTCTTGCGCTTGGGAAGCCACAGCATCAGCAGGACGCCGCCCATGATAAACAACTGGTAGATATTGTACCACGACTGGATGACCATGTTGTTGAATTTTCCCATCAGGTATTTGTCGTACAGTCCGCTGGCGGCACCCAGTACGGCGGCCAGTATGATGAACCATATCCAGCGGTTGTGCGTAAAGTCGATCCCTTCTTTTTTGCCCGAACGGCTCAACATGAAGAAGGACAGAATGGCCATCAGCACACCGATCCACTGATACAGGTTCAGTCGTTCACCGAAGATGAGAAGGGCTCCCACCAGGGTCATGACAGGGCGGGTGGCATTGATAGGGCCTACCAGGGTAAGGGGCAGGTGTTTCATGCCGAAATATCCCAGTACCCACGACGACAGGACAATCAGCGATTTCAGCAGGATGAATTTATGTACTTCCCATCCTCCGGTGTCAGGAACGAAAAAGAGGGTGTCCTGCAAGAGTTCCGGACGGAAATGCGAAATCAGAATCAGCGGAAGGAATATCAGACTGGAGAACAGGGTGTTGAGTCCCAGTACCGGAAGTACCGCGTTGTTGACCAATGATTTTTTCTTGAATACGTCATAAAATCCCAAAAGGGCAGCCGAGCAGAAAGCCAGTAATAACCACATGATACGAATTTTTTAAAATGCCTGCAAAGATACAATAAATTTTTCAGGAATGCTTGCAGGTAAATGAAAGTCTGTCTATTTTTGACTCGCCCCACAGGGGATAAAAAGCAAGAGTACAATGGACGAGAAAGTGTTGGAAAAACTGAAGGTGCTGGCCGAGTCGGCCAAATATGATGTGTCGTGTGCATCGAGCGGTACGGTGAGACGCAATACGAAGGGAGGTATCGGCAATACCGTAGGCGGCTATGGGATCTGTCACAGTTTTTCGGAGGACGGCCGCTGTATCTCGCTGCTGAAAATCATGCTGACCAATTATTGCATCTATGACTGTGCGTATTGTATCAACCGCATCAGTAACGATATTCCACGGGCGACTTTCTCGGTCAGTGAACTGGTGGAGCTGACCATTGAGTTTTACCGGAGAAACTACATCGAAGGGCTCTTTCTGAGTTCCGGAGTGGTGCGCAACCCCGATTATACCATGGAGAGACTGGTGAGGGTGGCACACGACCTGCGGGTGGTGCATCGTTTCAACGGTTATATTCACCTTAAGAGCATTCCCGGTGCCAGCGAGGAACTGGTGCGTCAGGCGGGACTCTATGCCGACCGTCTGAGCGTGAACCTGGAGATTCCTACCGAGGAGAACCTGAAACGGCTGGCTCCTGAAAAGGACCACCAGAGTGTGTATCTGCCGATGCGCTATATCCAGCAGGGGGTGGATGAGAACCGGGAGGACCGTCGCCGCTTCCGAAGGGCTCCCCGTTTTGCACCGGCAGGACAGAGTACGCAGATGATTGTAGGGGCTACTGCCGAAACCGACCGGGATATCCTGAACGTGTCTTCCTCGCTCTATGCTCGGTCTACCATGAAACGTGTGTATTATTCGGGATACGTGGCTGTCAATACCTACGACAAGCGTCTTCCGATGCTGAAACAGCCGCCGCTGGTGCGTGAGAACCGTTTGTACCAGGCCGACTGGCTGCTGCGCTTTTATCAGTTTAAGGTGGAGGAACTGGTCGACAGTCAGACGCCCGACCTCGACCTGGAAATTGATCCGAAGTTGTCATGGGCCCTCCGTCATCCGGAGTTTTTCCCGGTCAATGTCAATACGGCCGATTATGAGATGTTGCTCCGCGTACCGGGTATCGGGGTGAAATCGGCACGGATTATTGTGGCTTCGCGCCGCTTCTCGCGCGTCGGCTTTTATGAACTCAAGAAAATGGGGGTTGTTATGAAGAAGGCCCGCTTTTTCATTACTTGTCATGAACTGCCGGAGCATACCATTCACGAATTGGGTCCGATGGGGGTACGAAAACTGCTTCTGCCGGCTTCGGGAAGAAAGAAGGAGGACGACCGTCAGTTGTCTTTCGATTTTGAGCCTTGACCGCTACGGGGGTATCGGGAAGGGTAGCTGTCTACGGTCGTTTTTATCTTACTGTCTGTAATCTGTGTATTTGTATCGTTTCTCTCGAAAAACTTGAAGCATAGGAGGATTCCCGGAACCTTTTAGTGGGATTTCCAGGAATTGAACGTCCGTTTGTCACTTTCTCTGCGATTGTTTTAGTAATTAAATATAAAATTGTTATCTTTACAAAATAAAATAAATTATAAATATTAAGAGGATGATGACCAATCAGGAAATAATAATTGCTTTCCTGCTTACCATGGTGGCAGGACTTTCTACCGGAATCGGTAGTCTTATCGCTTTTTTTGCCAAGCGGACCAATACGCGTTTTCTTTCGGCGGCATTGGGACTCTCGGCAGGAGTCATGATTTATGTGTCGTTTATGGAGCTGATGCCGGAATCGCTTCACCTGTTTTCCGAACAGCATGCTCCGAAGCTGGCCAATGTGTATATGTTGCTTGCGTTCTTCTCCGGAATCGGACTGATTGCGCTGATCGACCGTCTGGTGCCGGAAGATGAAAACCCTCATGAGATGCATCTGGAGGATTCCGATCTTCCGAAAAAGAGTCTGAAGCGTACCGGGATAATGATGGCGCTGGCCATCGGAATCCATAATTTCCCGGAGGGACTGGCTACTTTTGCATCGGCACTGACGAGTCTGGACATTGCGCTCCCGATTGTGCTGGCCATTGCCATTCACAACATTCCCGAGGGAATTGCGGTTTCCGTACCTATTTATCATGCTACCGGAAGCCGGCGGAAGGCGTTCTGGTATTCTTTCCTTTCGGGGATGGCGGAACCGGTGGGTGCCTTGGTGGGAGTGCTCTTCCTCTTGCCTTTCTGGACACCGGCATTGAATGCCTGGCTGCTGGCTTTCGTATCGGGTATCATGATTTATATTTCCTTCGATGAGTTGCTTCCGGGAACGGAACGGTACGGACATCATCACCTGGGAGTATTGGGTGTGGTACTGGGCATGGCTGTCATGGCCATCAGTCTCCTGCTGCTGTAATTCCTTCGCGGGAGGGGACAATCGCAAAGGTACGGAAGGAGAAAGCGGGATTGTTTCAGTAGTGAAATCGCTTTGTTTTTATGGTTATATATAGATCAAATTTTTTAAGCAGAAAAGGGCTGGTTCCATATGGAATCGGCCCTTTTTTTGGGTGGCGCTTCAGGGATGGCACAGGCTGGGCTTATTTTGCCTGTGTCGCACAACTGCGATGCAGTCTTTTTTTATGCTGGTCTGTCGGGCTGCCCGGGTGAAATCATTTTGTAAAAGCGGGCCTTGGGAGAGGGGAGAAAACCGGTTTTTCTGAAATAAAACGCTTAAATGTTAGGAGAATGTCCGGATATTTCGGACTTTTGTATTTACAAAGTCTTATTCAATAATTCATTTTGATTTTCAATGGAGCATTTACACAGGCAATGTGCCGCTTTGTTCGATTTCGACGGAGTGGTGATGGATACCGAAACACAGTATACGTGGTTTTGGGAAGAAATTGGTAAAAAATATGACATGGGTATTCCGGATTTCGGCCGGGTAATCAAGGGACAGACGCTGACCCAGATTTATGAGAAATATTTTGCAGACCGGAAGGAGGACATTCCTGCAATTACCGACGAACTGAACCGGTTTGAAAAGCAGATGCAGTATGAATATGTGCCGGGAGTGGTGGAATTCATACACGACCTGCGCCGGAACGGGGTGGCGACGGCCATCGTAACCAGTTCCAATGCGGCGAAAATGGAGAAGGTCTTTGCGGTGCATCCTGAGTTGCATACGCTGACCGACCGGATACTGACTGCCGAATGCTTTACCCGCTCCAAACCTGCGCCCGACTGCTTCCTGCTGGGGGCCGAACAACTGCAGGTGCATCCTGACCGCTGCGTGGTGTTCGAGGATTCTTTTCATGGGCTTCAGGCAGGCAATGCGGCCGGCATGACGGTGGTGGGACTGGCTACTACCAACCCCGAAGCGGCAATACGTCCTTTCTGCAAGGAGGTAATTCCCGATTTCCGGCATTACTCTTTTGAGAAGATGGCGGCTCTGCTTGCATAACTCAGCGGAATCCACTAATTTTGCCAAGTTTTTGAAAATGATTTTATTTACAACGAGGAAGCTATGGACGGAGTGATCGGAAAATAGCTTCTGTTTTATTAACAGAAAAATAAGCAGAATTATGGCTGGATATCTTTCGGGTGACGCACGTAAGGTGACGACTCACCGTTTGATTGAAATGAAGGAGAGAGGTGAAAAAATTTCAATGCTGACTTCGTATGATTATACCATTGCACAGATTGTGGACGGTGCGGGGGTTGACATCATCCTGGTAGGCGACTCGGCTTCGAATGTCATGGCTGGTAATGTAACGACATTGCCTATTACCATAGATCAGATGATTTATCACGGAAAATCGGTAATGAGAGGCGTGAAGCGCGCGCTGGTGGTGGTTGACATGCCATTCGGTTCGTATCAGGCCGATCCGTTCGACGGAGTGAGAAATGCTATCCGTATGATGAAGGAAACAGGTGCCGATGCCCTGAAGCTGGAAGGCGGGGAAGAGATCATCGAGACTGTGCGTCTGATTATCGGTGCCGGAATGCCGGTAATGGGACACCTGGGACTGATGCCGCAGTCTATCAACAAGTACGGAACGTACGGAGTGCGTGCCAAGGGGGAAGAAGAGGCTGAAAAACTGATCCGTGACGCACACTTGCTGGAAGAGGCAGGCTGCTTTGCCCTGGTACTGGAAAAAATTCCGGCAGAGCTGGCCAAGCGTGTAGCTTCTGAACTGACCATACCGGTAATCGGAATCGGGGCCGGAGGTGCGGTCGACGGACAGGTACTGGTGGTGGCAGACATGCTGGGAATGACCAACGGGTTCAGTCCGCGTTTCCTGCGCCGCTATGCAGACCTGCATACGGTAATGACCGATGCCATCGGACAATACGTAACCGACGTCAAATCGGGTGATTTCCCCAATGAGTCGGAGCAATATTGATATAAAGCATTTGTTCGATGTTGTGGAATAAGAACTTTACTTTATTAGCCCTATCGAATTTCTTGCTTCATTTGGCTGTATACATGCTGTTTCCGCTTTTTTACTTCTGGCTGAAACAGCAGTGGGGGTGTACGCCTTTGCAGGCGGCAGGCATTGCGGTCCTGCCGGGCTTTTCGATGTTTCTTCCGGGAGCCTTCAATAATTATCTGACAGATACTTTTTGTCGCAAGCAGGTCTGTATGCGCAGCATTTTCTTGCTGGGCATACTGGCCCTTTTGTATCCTTATATCACACAGCTCTGGATGGTGACGGCGGTCCGCATCCTGCAAGGAGTGTTGTGGGGGATTGCGCTGATGGCGACGGGAAGTACACTGGCCATTGATGTGACGCCGCGCAACCGCAGGGATGCGGCCAACCGGGTGTTTACCTGGAGTGGCATATTGGGGCTGCTGGCCGGATCGGTTGTGGGATTGCAGGGATATGCTTATTTCCCTCTGGAATATCTCTTGTATTTTTCGGCAGGTGGCTGTGTGACAGCCGGATTGCTGATTTCTTTTGTGGAGGTGTGCTTCCGGGCTCCCCTGAACGTGCCTCTTCTGTCGTTCGACCGTTTCATCCTTTTCCGCACCTTGCTTCCCGGCATCAATATGTTGTGCGTGCCTTTTGTTTTGGGAATGCTCTTTGTGGAAAATCCGAATATTTTTTTCTATCTTTGTATAATGGGTGGGTTCATCGGATATCTGTTTATCCGTGAACTGTTTACCGCCCCGATGAACGGACGGATGCAGATTCTGCTGGGGCAATTGCTGACGGTGGCAGGCGTACTGGTATTGATGAACGTTCCTGACAGCATGGGAGAGTGCGGAAGCGGTATCCTGCTGGGACTGGGAATGGGATTCTCCCTGGGACAGTTCCTGCGGATGATGATCCTGCTTCCCCTGCATTGTGAGCGGGGCACCGGCTATCATACCTATCAGCTGCTGTGGCAGGTAGGAATGATGTGCGGCATCCTGGCTTCGGTCTATTTCCGTCAGGTACATGGAATGTCTTCCTGTATGCCGGCACTGGCTGTGTGCATACTGGGATTTCTGTTCTATCAGGTGTACATACATGGCTATTTCTCCAGAAATCTGCCGGCTTAAGGCGGCAGAACGCAGGAAAAAAATAATTGTTTACTTTATAATAAATAAAAGAATATGGCAGACGACAAGAAGATTATCTTTTCGATGGTTGGGGTGAGCAAGTCATTCCAAAACAACAAGCAGGTCTTGAAAGACATCTACCTTTCTTTCTTTTATGGAGCCAAGATCGGTATTATCGGTCTGAACGGATCGGGTAAGTCAACTTTGATGAAGATCATCGCCGGACTGGAAAAGAATTACCAGGGAGAGGTGGTGTTCTCTCCGGGATATTCCGTCGGATACCTGGCTCAGGAACCTCATCTGGATGATACCAAGACGGTGAAGGAAGTGGTAATGGAAGGAGTTCAGAACGTAGTGGATACGCTGGCTGAATACGAGGAAATCAACCAGAAATTCGGTTTGCCGGAGTATTACGAAGACCCGGACAAGATGGATGCGCTGTTTGCCCGCCAGGCGGAACTGCAGGATATCATCGATGCTACGGATGCGTGGAACCTCGACAGCAAGCTGGAGCGTGCGATGGATGCGTTGCGCTGTCCGCCCGAAGACCAGCCGGTGAAGAATCTTTCGGGAGGTGAGCGCCGTCGTGTGGCCCTGTGTCGCCTGCTGTTGCAGAAACCGGATATCCTGTTGCTCGACGAGCCGACCAACCACCTGGATGCGGAAAGCATCGACTGGCTGGAGCAGCATTTGCAGCAGTACGAGGGTACGGTGATTGCCGTGACGCACGACCGTTACTTCCTGGATCATGTGGCCGGATGGATTCTGGAGCTCGACCGTGGCGAGGGTATTCCTTGGAAGGGAAATTACTCAAGCTGGCTGGAGCAGAAGACCAAGCGTATGGAAATGGAAGAAAAGACGGCCAGCAAGCGTCGTAAGACACTGGAACGTGAGTTGGAGTGGGTACGCATGGCTCCGAAGGCGCGTCAGGCCAAGGGTAAGGCTCGTCTGAATTCGTACGATAAGTTGCTCAATGAGGATGTGAAGGAGAAGGAAGAGAAACTGGAAATCTTTATCCCGAACGGTCCGCGCTTGGGTAATAAGGTGATTGAGGCGAAGCATGTGGCTAAGGCGTATGGCGACAAGCTGCTCTTTGATGACCTGAACTTCATGTTGCCGCCTAACGGTATCGTGGGAGTCATCGGTCCGAACGGTGCCGGTAAGACTACGCTGTTCCGCCTGATCATGGGACTGGAAACGGTGGACAAGGGCGAATTTGAAGTCGGTGAAACGGTAAAGGTGGCCTATGTGGACCAGCAGCATAAGGATATTGACCCGAACAAGACGGTGTACCAGGTAATCAGTGGCGGCAACGACCTGATCCGTATGGGTAACCGCGACGTGAATGCGCGTGCCTACCTGAGCCGTTTCAATTTCTCGGGTTCCGATCAGGAGAAGTTGTGTGGCATGCTTTCGGGTGGTGAACGCAACCGTCTGCACCTGGCCATGGCACTGAAGGAAGAGGGTAACGTGCTGTTGCTCGACGAGCCGACCAACGATATCGACGTAAATACGCTGCGGGCACTGGAAGAAGGTCTGGAAGACTTCGCCGGCTGTGCGGTAGTCATCAGTCACGACCGTTGGTTCCTCGACCGTATCTGTACGCACATCCTGGCTTTCGAAGGCAACAGTGAGGTGTTCTTCTTCGAAGGGTCTTATACGGAGTACGAAGAGAACAAGATGAAGCGTATGGGCAATGTAGAACCGAAACGCGTACGTTACCGTAAGCTGATGGAGGATTGATTCTCCGTCTGAGTGACGTATTCAGATAAAAGGAAACCGCCTTGCGGAGGAACGGACAGTGAGCCGTTCGTGCCGCAGGGCGGTTTTTTTTATGCGATGGCCCTGTCGATAAGGGCCTGGCTGTATGCCGTCAGGCGATAGGATCAGTTGTGAACCAGTGTACCGATGTTTTCTCCTGCCATTACTTTTTTCAGGTTGCCTACCGTATCCATGTCGAATACAATAATCGGCAGGTTGTTTTCCTTGCACATGCAGGTCGCTGTCAGGTCCATTACCTTCAGTCCGCGTGCCAGTACCTCGTCGTAGGTAATCTCGTCGAACTTCGTAGCGGTAGGATCTTTTTCCGGGTCGGCGGTATAGATACCGTCTACGCGTGTACCCTTCAGCATCACGTCGGCTTCGATTTCGATTCCTCGCAGAGAAGAACCTGTGTCGGTAGTGAAGAACGGATTACCGGTACCGGCAGACATGATGACTACCTCTCCGTTTTCCATGGCTTCGATAGCCTTCCACTTGGTATAGAACTCACCGATGGGTTCCATGCGGATGGCAGTCAGCACGCGTGCCTTTACTCCCGCAGCCACCAGTGCCGAACTGAGTCCCAGGCTGTTGATGACGGTTGCCAGCATACCCATCTGGTCACCTTTTACGCGGTCGAATCCTTTACCGGCACCGCTCAGTCCGCGGAAGATGTTTCCACCGCCGATAACAATACCGATCTGTACGCCCATTTCGTGTATTTCCTTAATCTGCTGTGCATATTCTCCCAGACGTTTTTCGTCGATACCGTATTTTTTTTCTCCCATCAAGCTCTCACCGCTGAGTTTTAACAAGATACGTTTGAATTTAGCCATAATTCCTTTCTATTTAAATGTTTTTACAAAGGTAAAATAAAACCTGATGCTTACCTACATTTTTTATTGAAAAATCGTCAAAAGGGGGAGGCTGCGTCGTGGGTTTTCCGGGCGGGACTGAGGCTTTTTTATGCAGATGCCGGGGGATTCTTTGCCGGAAGTGCAAACGAAAACTCATCCGTAGAAGTGCAAATAAAAATCAGCGCCGTGAACCGGATGATCCGCGGCGCTGATTATTGGGTTTGAATTGCTGATTCTTGGATTGACGAAGGGAAGAATGGAAAGGGTAAATAAGGAGTTGTTTTCCTGATACGGAGTTTCCCTTTATCCAAGAAAGAGGAGCAAAGAATTCAGGCTTTTGCCGTGCGGTACAACCGCTGGTATACCGAATAGCCTTGTACCGCTCCGCGTAAAATCAGGTAGACGATGAAGGCCATCCACAGGGCATGGTTCCCCAGGGAGGGCTGGAGACTGAAGTACAGCAGGAAGAAGGCAGCGGCAGCTACGGCCATGCCCTTCAGCATGACGGAAGTAATGGTGGCACCGATACAGATGCCGTCGAGCAGAAAGGCTGCAAACCCTGCGGCAGGAATGGCCAGGGCCCAGTAAAAATAGGTTCCGGAGGCTGTGATGACTTCCTCTTCGTTGGTGAGCAGTCCCAGAAAAGCTTCCCCACCCAGTCCGTAGACCAGGGTGAACCCTGCAGCAAGCCAGGCACCCCATCGGAAGAGCTGGCGCAGGGTGGTGCGCAGCAAACGGGTGTCACGGGCTCCGATGTGCTTTCCCGTCAGTGCTTCCCCGGCATAGGCAAAACCGTCCATGACATAGGAGAAGAGGGTAAAGAGCTGCATCAGCAGGGTATTGACGGCAAGAATCACGTCTCCGTATCCGGCACCGGTGGAAGTGAAGAACACCGTAACGGCTACCAGGCAGAGGGTGCGCAGGAAAATATCCCGGTTGACGGCAAAGAAGCGTCTCAGTGAGTCTCTTTCAAAAATCTCCCCGAAGCGGAGGTGATGTTTCAGTCCCCGATAGCGGTAGGACCATAGCAGCAGGGCCATCAGCAGACCGGCATATTGGGCCAGCAGGGTACCTAAGGCTACTCCTTCCACTTTCATTCCCATTCCGAAGACAAAGAGCAGGCTGGCTGCGATGTTGACGATGTTCTGGGTGATGGCGATGTACATGGGGTAGCGGGAGTTCTGCATGCCGATGAACCATCCCGAGAAGCTGTACAGACCAAGGGTGGCAGGGGCTCCCCAGATACAGATATGGAAATACTGGGTGGCATAGGCCTGCACTTCGGCACTGGTATCCATCAGATGGAAGGCGGTGAGGCGTATGGGGTATTGCAGGAGGAGGAGTCCGACCGCCAGCAACAGTCCGATGACCGTAGAGCGCAGCAGGATGCGGATGACCTCGCTGTGATTACCGCTGCCGTATGCCTGGGCCGTCAGTCCGCTGGTACCCATGCGCAGGAAGCCGAAGAGCCAGTAGATCATATTGAACAGCATGCCGCCCACGGCAATGGCCCCAATGTAGGAGGCGGCTCCCAGGTGGCCCACGATGCTGACATCGATGAGGCCGAGCAGGGGAACGGTGATGTTGGAAACGATGGAGGGGATGGCTATCTGCAGGATCTGCCGGTTGACCGGCGCGGTAGGGGGTTGGTGGGTCATTCTATCACAAAACTTACTTCTTTAAACATGTATTTTCTTTCTTTTCCTTCTCTGTCTTCGAGTACCAGTGTACCCATGGGTTCTATGCGCAGGATGCGGGCCTCGAATTCCCCGTCTTTGTCGCTGTACGGGTAAAATCCTTCACGGCGGTAGAGGGCAGCGTGGTAGCGTGCGGCAATCTCGTCGGTACGGCCGGCTTTCAGGTCGCGGTAGTAGCCCGAAATCTTTTCCATCAACTGGGCGAGCAGTTTCCTGCAGTCGTACTTCCGTCCGGTTATCTGATGCAGGGAAACCGGGTTGGGGGCATCGCTGAGGAAGATTTCCTGGTTGACGTTGACTCCGGTGCCGGAGATGGAACGGCTGATGCACGTACCGGTCAGGTCGTTTTCTATCAGTGTACCGCACAACTTGCTGTCGTTCCAGTAAATGTCGTTGGGCCATTTGATACGGATGTGGCCGGCATATTCCGAGAGGACCTCCTGCAAGGCAAGGGCCGTAATCTGTGAGAGCAGAAACTGGCGTCTGACTTCCAGGAATTCCGGGAATACCACAAAACTGAACAGCAGGTTGGCGCCGGCTTCCGATTCCCAGTGATTGCCTCTTTGTCCCCTTCCGGCACTTTGGTAAGAGGTGAACACGCAGGTCAGTTCGGGAGTATCAGGGTGCCGGTTGCACCATTCGTCCAGATAAGAATTGGTGGAAGTGGTTTCCTCCAGCCAGAGAGGTTCAGGGTAGTTCATGATAGATGTCTTTTTGTTTACGGGTAAATTTTTTGATAACTTCTTCGTACGAGTGGTCGATGAGGCGGAGAATCAGCGGGTCGGGTACGTCGCTGCGCAAGGCTACCTGGTTCCAGTACCGCTTGTTGAAATGGTAGGCACCCTCGATGCCGCGGTAGTGCTCCCTCAGTTCGAGGGCATACTCCGGTTCACATTTCAGTGAAATCCACTCCGCACATTCCAGGTCGGCGACACAGAACATCCGGTCGACTACCTTGAATACCAGTGTCGTCTCGTCGAAGGGAAAACCTTCGCTCACTGCTTTCTTCTGCAGGCAATATGTCCGTACGGTTTCGATGTCCATAGGTTTGTCATTTGTCAATTCACCATAGAGGAGGGAAAAAGGCATCGATGAGGTGCGTGATTTGAAAGGGCGGACGGACTCCGGTGACGGTGATGATGTCAAAGCGCACCGGAAGGTCGATGCCGTACTTCTTCAGGTAGGCATCGGTAGATGCAACAATGCGGCGGATCTTTCGTCCGTCGACAGCCTCTTCCGGTTGTCCGAAACGGAGAGAAGCCCGGGTCTTCACCTCCACGACAACCAGCGTACCGTCCTTTTCCGCAATGATGTCCAGTTCACTGCTCCTTGACCGCCAGTTGCGCTCGCGGAGCACATATCCCTGAGCCTGCAGATAGGCCGCTGCAGCCGCTTCACCCTCTTTTCCCAGTTCGTTATGTGTTGCCATTTTTCCTTTTTTGCAAAAATAGCTAATTTCTGTTTTGTAATGTTAGTGAAGTACATTAATTTTGCACCGCAATGACGAACAGTGGAAAAAAAAGAAAAAAAGTGCCTCCAACCGTACCGCCACGCAAGAAGCGGATGGTATGCTTGATGAGTGAAGAAGAAGTGCAGATTGTGGACCGCTATCTGGAGAAATACCAGATCAGCAACAAGGCGCGCTGGCTTCGGGAAACGATATTGGCTTTTATTCATCAGAATATGGAGGAGGATTATCCGACCCTGTTCAAGGAGCATGACATGCGCCGTTAAATTCCAAAACATTTTTTTATGGCTGACGATGTATTTTATATGAAGCAGGCCTTGCAGGAGGCGGTGCGGGCTTCCGAAAGGGGAGAGGTGCCGGTAGGGGCTGTCGTGGTGTGCCGTGACCGTATTATTGCCCGTTCGCACAACCTGACGGAGACGCTGAACGATGTGACGGCTCATGCGGAGATGCAGGCCATAACGGCTGCGGCGAACGCTCTGGGCGGGAAATACCTGACCGACTGTACGCTGTATGTCACCGTGGAGCCTTGTGTGATGTGTGCGGGAGCGATTGCCTGGGCACAGACGGGGCGCCTGGTCTTCGGGGCGGAAGACTTGAAAAGGGGGTATCAGCGGTATGCTCCTCAGGCACTCCATCCTAAAACGGAGGTGGTAAAGGGAGTGCTGGCAGAGGACTGTGCAGCCCTGATGAAGGATTTTTTCCGCAAGAAACGCTGATTGTTCCGGGTCCGGAGATACTCCGATGAGGCCGGACCGGAAGAAGTTTTATTCTTTTATCTCTTCGAATTCTACGTATTCTCCTTCGTTGTCATCAAAGATTTTCTTTCTTTCACTTCGTGGAGAGCCGGAGCCTTCCGGCTGGAAATCGTATGCACTGCGGTTGCTGCCGCTTTCTTCGCCCTGTGCGGCAGAAGAGTCGGAATGGCGGTACGACTGACGGGAAGCTCCCTGTGTCATCCGGCGGCCTAAGCCCAATACCGTACCTACGATTTTAAATACAACGACCAGTCCGAGAAGGACTACAAAAATAAGAATGAAAAATAGTAAATATAAAAATCCCATAGTTATTGTCTTTTTGGTTTGTGAAATACAATAACTGTGCCACAGTTACTGTATTAGGATTTTTTACGGGTGATGAGGGAAAGCAGGATGTACCATACGATGACAGCCGCAAATCCGCTCAACCGGAAGATGATAAGCAATGGAATGCTGACAATCAGGAAGATATAGCTGGTCTGATTGCTTTTCCATGACAGGTTCTTGAATTTTAAAGAAAACATTGGCAGTTCGGCTGTCAGTAAGAGTGACATAATTACCACCAGCACGAAAAGATAGAGGGCATTGAAGGTATCGGATACCAGAAAATCGTGTGCACCTACTACCAGTGAGCCCCAGAACAGTGCGTTGGCAGGGGTCGGCATACCGATGAACGAGCTGGTCTGCCGTTCGTCAATATTGAACTTGGCCAGGCGAAGGGCTGAGAAGACAGCGATCAGGAAGGCCGTATAGGGCATGATTTCCGACCATGATGCCATGAATGCCGGATAATGGATTTCCTTGAAAAGTGAGAATACGATGGCAGACGGGGCTAGTCCGAAGGTGATGTCATCGGCCAGCGAGTCCAGTTCCTTTCCGATGGGAGAGGATACGTGCAACAGACGTGCGGTCATTCCGTCGAAGAAGTCGAACACGGCTCCGAGAATGATGAAGGTCAGTGCCAGTTCGTAATTTCCCTGAAAAGCCTGGAAGCAGGCAATGCATCCCGAAAAGAGGTTGCAACTGGTAATGGTATTCGGTATGTTGCGGACAATAAAGTTTGCCATAGTCTCAAAGTATAATAGTAAGGTCAGCTTAATTTGGCGATAATGGTCTGGTTACCGGTGGTCTTCTGTCCCATCTTCACGCAGACTTCTGTTCCCAGAGGCAGGTATACATCCACTCGTGAGCCGAACTTGATGAATCCCATGTGTTCGTCAATAAAGCATTCCTCTCCTTTTTCAGCGTAAGTCACGATGCGTCTGGCTACGGCACCCGCTATCTGGCGTGCCATTACGGTGTGGCCTTCGGGGGTGTCGATCACTACCATGGAGCGTTCGTTTTCGGTACTGGCCTTAGGCAGCCAGGCCTTCATGAAGCGTCCGTTGTGGTGGTCTACGTGACGGATGACCCCGTCAACCGGATACCAGTTGGCGTGTACGTTGGTTACATCCATGAAAATGGAGATCATCAGACGTTTGTCGTGGAAATATTCGTGCTCGTCTACTTCTTCTATGACTACGATTTTACCGTCGGCCGGAGCCACGACAACCTTTTCCGTGTTGCCGTCAAACAGACGGATGGGACACCGGAAGAAATTCACCATCAGCGAATACAGTACGATACTTATACAGGCTACTGTATAAAAAACAATTTTATTTTGTAATCCCCAGTAGATGGCCGCATTCAGCAAAAGCAGCAGCAAAGCACTGGTAATCAATATGTGGGTACCTTCGCGGTGTAATCTGATTTTTTTGATTTTCTTTATGTTGTTTAAACGAGTCATAGCATTTTTCACATTTTTATCACGCAAAAGTACATTTAATTTAAAAAACCTGCAAGTAATCAAGAGCCGTAATTCTGTTTTTCTGTCTTTTTTTACTAAAATGTATTCATTTGTGCTTTTGTTTTTGTTTCTTCCCCGGAAGAGCGGTATCTTTGAACTTGATTTTATCTATATCGGAATTATCTATGCAGGATTTTGTTCATTTGCACGTTCATACCCAGTATTCCATTCTGGACGGTCAGGCTTCGATACCGCGTCTGGTCGACAAGGCGATGGCCAATGGAATGAAGGGAATTGCCGTTACCGACCATGGCGATATGTTCGGTATCAAGGAGTTTTTCAATTACGTCAACAAGAAAAACGGGGGCGTAAACGGTGAAATAAAGGATCTGAAGAAGAAGATTGCCGCCCTCGAAAGCGGCAAGTCGGATGCGGAAGATCCCGAAGCGGAACTGGCTGCCTGCAAGGAGCAGCTGGAAGCGGCCAAGAAGAAACTGTTCAAGCCCATCATCGGATGTGAGATGTATGTTGCCCGCCGCCGGCTGTTTAATAAGGAGGGAAAGCCCGACCAGAGCGGTTACCACCTGGTGGTCCTCGCCAAGAACTTGAAGGGATATCATAACCTGATCAAGCTGGTTTCGAAGGCATGGACGGAAGGATTTTACATGCGTCCGAGAACCGACCGTGTGGAACTGGAAAAGTATCATGAAGGCCTGATTGTATGTTCGGCCTGTCTGGGAGGGGAGGTGCCCCGCCGTATCTCCGCAGGGCAGTTTGAAGAGGCGGAAGAGGCTATCCGCTGGTATAAGAACCTGTTTGGAGACGATTACTTCCTGGAATTGCAGCGCCACAAGGCTACGGTGCCCCGGGCCAATCATGAGGTGTACAAGATGCAGGAGGTGGTGAACAAGAAGCTGATTGAGTATGCGAAGAAATACGACGTGAAGCTGGTGTGTACCAATGACGTGCATTTCGTGGATGAAGAGAATGCGGAGGCGCACGACCGGCTGATCTGTCTGAGTACCGGAAAGGACCTGGACGATCCGAACCGTATGCTGTATACGAAACAGGAATGGATGAAGACGCGCGAAGAGATGAATGAAATCTTTGCGGATGTGCCGGAGGCCTTGTCGAATACGGTGGATATCTGCGACAGGGTGGAATTCTATTCCATCGACCATGCGCCGATCATGCCGACTTTTGCCATTCCTGAGGATTTCGGTACGGAGGAGGAATACCGGAAAAAGTTTACGGAGAAGGACTTGTTTGATGAGTTCACCCAGGATGAGAACGGAAATGTGGTGATGGATGAGGCGGCAGCGAATGCGAAAATCGAGCGCCTGGGCGGATATGACAAGTTGTACCGTATCAAACTGGAAGCGGATTATCTGGCCAAACTGGCTTATGAGGGAGCGCACCGCCGTTATGGGGAGGTGCTGTCGGAAGAGGTGGAGGAGCGTATCCGCTTCGAATTGTACATCATGAAGACGATGGGTTTCCCGGGATACTTCTTGATTGTGCAGGACTTTATTTCTGCGGCCCGTAACCAGTTGGACGTGTCGGTGGGTCCGGGACGTGGATCGGCGGCCGGATCGGCTGTGGCCTACTGCTTGGGAATTACGCAGATTGACCCGATTAAATATGACTTGCTGTTTGAGCGTTTCCTGAATCCGGACCGTATTTCGTTGCCGGATATCGATGTGGACTTTGATGATGACGGACGTGGCCGCGTGTTGAACTGGGTGACGGAAAAGTACGGGCAGGAGAAGGTGGCGCACATCATTACGTACGGTACGATGGCCACCAAACTGGCTATCAAGGATGTGGCCCGTGTGCAGAAGTTGCCGCTGTCGGAATCCGACCGCTTATGTAAACTGGTTCCGGACAAGATTCCGGACAAGAAACTGAATCTGACGAATGCCATTGCATATGTGCCGGAACTGCAGGCCGCAGAGGTATCGTCCGATCCGGTATTGAGGGATACGATCAAGTATGCGAAGATGCTGGAAGGAAACGTCCGGAATACGGGTGTGCATGCCTGTGGTACCATCATCTGTAGGGACGATATTACCGACTGGGTACCGGTGAGCACGGCCGACGACAAGGAAACCGGAGAGAAGATGCTGGTGACCCAGTACGAAGGTTCGGTGATCGAGGATACGGGACTGATCAAGATGGACTTCCTGGGATTGAAGACATTGTCCATTATCAAGGAAGCCGTAGAGAATATCAAGAAAAGCAAGGGCATCGACCTGAATATCGACGAGGTACCGATTGATGACCCGGCCACCTATAAGTTGTACAGTGAGGGACGTACGGTAGGTACTTTCCAGTTTGAATCGGCGGGTATGCAGAAGTATCTGCGCGAATTGCAGCCGAGTACCTTCGAGGACCTGATTGCGATGAATGCCTTGTATCGTCCGGGACCGATGGATTACATTCCGGACTTTATCGACCGTAAGCACGGACGGAAGCCTATCGAATACGATATTCCGATCATGGAGAAGTACCTGAAGGATACGTACGGTATTACGGTGTACCAGGAGCAGGTGATGTTGCTGTCGCGCTTGCTGGCCGATTTCACCCGAGGTGAGTCGGATGCGCTGCGTAAGGCCATGGGTAAGAAGTTGCGCGACAAGCTGGATCACATGAAACCGAAGTTTATCGAAGGGGGTAAGAAGAACGGACACGATCCTAAGATCCTGGAGAAGATCTGGGCCGACTGGGAAAAGTTTGCTTCGTATGCGTTCAACAAGTCGCACGCGACCTGCTATTCGTGGGTGGCTTATCAGACAGCGTATCTGAAGGCGAATTATCCTTCGGAATATATGGCGGCTACCATGAGCCGGAACATCTCGAACATTACGGAAATCACGAAACTGATGGACGAGTCGAAGGCGACGGGCATCAATGTACTGGGACCGGATGTGAACGAGAGTGGACTGAAGTTCTCGGTGAACCAGCACGGGGATATCCGTTTCGGACTGGGAGCGATAAAGGGTGTGGGAGAATCGGCCGTACAGAGTATTCTGGCGGAAAGGGAGAAGAACGGACCTTTCAAGGGTATTTTCGACTTTGTACAGCGTGTGAATCTTTCGGCCTGCAACCGTAAGAACATTGAAAACCTGGCTCTGGCCGGCAGTTTCGACAGTTTCCCGGAAATCCGGCGGGAGGACTTCTTCGTGAAAAACGCGAAGGATGAATCGTTTGTGGAAGTACTGGTGCGCTACGGTAACAAGTATCAGATGGATAAGGCGGCGGCTGCCAACTCACTGTTCGGAGGAGAACATGAGGTGGAAATTGCCACACCGGAGATTGTCCGGGCACCGGCTTGGGGCGATCTGGAGCGTCTGAACAAGGAAAGGGAACTGGTGGGTATTTATCTGTCGGCCCATCCTCTGGATGAATATGCGGTGATTCTGGAAAATGTGTGCAATGTGCATATGTCCGAATTGTCGGATCTGACTCCTTTGCAGAACCGCGACCTGACACTGGGAGGTATCGTGACCGGAGTGCGCGAAGGTTATACCAAGACGGGTAAGCCTTATGGCGTGGCGAAGGTAGAGGACTACTCGGGAGGTGCGGAGTTTGCCTTCTTCGGAAACGAATGGGTGGAGAAGAAGAATTTCTTCATGGAAGGTATGTTCCTCTTCATGCGGGGCAAATGCCAGCCGCGTCAGTGGAAGCAGGAGGAATGGGAGGTGAAAATCAATACTATCGAACTCTTGCCGGAGGTGAAGGATAATCTGATTGAGAAACTGACCATCAAGGTTCCGTTGTCGGCTGTCAACGAGGAGATGATTACGGAGATTTCCTCGCTGGCGAAAAGCAATCCCGGAAAGACGAAGTTGTATTTCTATGTGAGGGATGAGGACGGACAGATGTACGTGAACCTGTTTTCGCGGAGTGTGGAAATTGCCGTGCGAAAAGACTTTGTAAATTATTTAAAAAGTCAGCCGGTATTGGACTATAAGATAAATTGATTTATATTTGCGTTATCAATATATTTGAGAGATTGAAAACAAAAATTCAGTAACAACTAAAAAATAGAAGAAAATGGCACTTGAAATTAAAGATTCAAATTATGAAGCAATTGTAGCTGAAGGAAAACCGGTAGTATTGGATTTCTGGGCAACTTGGTGCGGACCTTGCAAGCAGATTGCTCCGTTCATCGAAGAACTGGCAGAAGAATTCAAGGATACAGTAAATATCGGAAAATGTGACGTAGATGACAATTCTGACCTGCCTGCTCAGTTTGGCGTCCGTAACATCCCTACTGTATTGTTCATCAAGAACGGTGAGGTGGTCGACAAACAGGTAGGTGCGGCTACTAAGGCTGCGCTGAAAGCAAAAGTAGAAACTTTATTGAAATAATTCACTGATTTAAAACTCTAAGACTATGGGAATGGAAGACGATTTCTTGTTGGAGGATGAAGATGACGAAAAAACCATCGAGTTTATCAAGAATTACCTGCCTCAGGATTTGAAAGGAAAATTCTCGGATGATGATTTATACTACATCCTTGATCTGATTGTGGATTATTATACTACGAGTGGTTGCCTTGATGTACAGCCGGATGAAGAGGGCTACATCAATATCGACCAGGATGAAATTGTGAACTATGTAGTCAAGGAGGCTAATAAAGATGGCATGGGACCGTATGATGCGGAAGATGTTTTCTTTATCGTGCAGGGGGAAATGGAATACGGAAATTCACTGGGACAGGTGGAATAAGTATTTTCCCTGACTGACGGAAGTTCAGGAAATGAAAAAGGATTGACAGGAGTTGCCTGAGGCAAGCACTGTCAATCCTTTTTTATGTCTGTATCCAGCAGTATCACAAGTTTTGTACGGCAAGGAAAAAATAGATTCCGGTGCCGATCATCAGACAGCCCAGCAGGGCATAGATTATCCGGGCGGTTTTCCGTCCCGTGGCAGCGACGATGAACTGGCTGTTGCGTGAGTTGAGCAGCCAGTCGCTGTTGAGGAGGGCTCCCGAAAGGGTCAGTATGCCGACCAGTACAAACAGGGCCTGTATGAAATAATGGATTGCCATTTTGAGACAGGGATTATTGCCACCGTAACGGTACGGAATTATTCTGCATCAAAACGGACAGTGCGGGTGCCGTCTTCCTGTTCTTCGATATATACGTTTACGGCATCTCCCGGAAGGACTTCTTCAATCAGTTCAGGCCATTCGATAAAGCAAAGGGCGCCGCTGTAGAAGTAATCCTCGTATCCCATGTCGTATACTTCTTCCAGTTTCTTGATGCGGTAGAAGTCGAAATGGTAAATGAGTTCTCCGGTTTCTTCCGAACGGTATTCATTTACGATGGCGAAAGTAGGAGAGTTGATTACGTCGGTAACTCCCAGTTCTTCACAAACCGCCTTGATGAAAGTGGTTTTTCCGGCACCCATCTTTCCGTAAAAGGCAAAGACGGTATTGTCTCCCATTGCAGCGATGAATTCTTTCGCTGCTTCGCGGATATGGTCGAGTGAATTGATTTTTATTTCCATAATTTATACTGTTTAATTGATGTTTCTGCAAAATTAATCAAAAATCAGACATTTACTGTGCTTTCTTTTTCTTTGCAAGCAGGAAAAGTTTGGAAAGAGCGTAAATGATGATTGAGATAAAAATGATGGCTGCTCCGGAGGGAATCTGGTAGCTGTATGAGAACAGCAGTCCCCCGATGCAGCTGATGTAGCCGATGCCGATGGACAGGAAGATGATATTCTTGAACCGGTGGGTGAAGAGATTGGCGGTCATCTGCGGAAGTGTGAGCAGTGAGATAGCCAGTACGATGCCTACCATCCGCAGACAGGCCACGATGGTCAGGGCGATGAACATCATCAGTATGTATTCGAACAGGGCTACCGGCATATGCTGTGAACGGGCAAACTCCCGGTCGAAGGCAATGGCGACAATGGGGCGGAGGAACAGGGCAAAGAAAAGGCTGAGTGCCAGACTGAGTATGCCCAGCAGCAGGATGTCCGTCTGGGTGATGGTCAGAATGTTGCCGAACAGAAAGGACGACAGGTCGGGGGTGAATCCCGGGGCCAGGAAACTGAAGATGATTCCTACGGCCATACCGAAGGTCCAGAATACGGCTATGGCGGAGTCTTCACGCATGTCGCTGCGCTTGCTGAGCCATTCTACCCCGAATGCAGAGAGGACTGCGAACAGGGCAGCCGTCAGCAACGGGGAAATCCCTGCATAAAGGCCGATGCCGATGCCTCCGAATGAGGCATGGGTAATTCCGCCGCTGATGAATACCAGCCGGCGGGTGACAATATAGGTACCTATGATGCCGCAGGCGATGCTGGCAAAAAGGCTGCCCAGCAAGGCGTGCTGGAAAAACAGGTAATGGAACAGTTCTATGATATTGCTCATGACAATCTGCTGCGAATGGGTTAATTAATGGAAACGTCGTTCTCCTACGATGAGGAATATCTCGTCTTTCAGTTCGTCGGGAAGGGCAATGTTTCTGAGTTGCAGACTGCGGCACCATCCGGCAACTTCTACTTCCTGCATGGTGTAGAGGATGTTGCGGAACTCTTCGATTTCCTCTTCCGTATATTCATCGGAAGGATGACCCTTGAAGCGGTCGAGCTCTTCGTCGTCGTAATATTCAATCTGCTTGCTTACGGCTGCCAGCAGACTTTCCTTTTCGCAGATCTGATGCTGTCCGCAGCATTCACTGTCTACTTCTACCACTTCGGGAGCTTCCTTGAGTTCTCCCCGTTCAATTTTTTTCTTGATATTCCGGTTGTAAATCAGTCCGACCACCATGCCGAACAAGACAACTCCAATAAGAATAAGAATAAGTACCAGTATCCACATATGTTGTTGTTTTTTTATTCTGTAATGTTAAATCCTGCCGTGCGCAAGTCTTCCCAGAAATGCGGGTACGACTTGCTGACTACCTGCGGTTCGTTGATGCGCAGCGGTTGTATGCAGATGCATGCCGGAGCGAAAGCCATGGCCATACGGTGGTCTTCGTACGTGTCAATGCCCGAAGCCAGTTCCGCGGGACACCGTTCTCCTTCCCAGGCCAGTACCCCGTTTCCCGTTTCCTTCAGCAGGAAGCCCAGTTTTTTCATTTCGGTAATCAGTGCATGAATCCGGTCGGTTTCCTTGATTTTCAGACTCTGCAACCCTGAAAAGCGGAAAGGAATCTGCAGCAGGGCACAGGTAACGACGAGGGTTTGTGCCAGGTCGGGCTGGTTGATGAAATTGTATTCCAGTGTGGTGGCTGCATTTCCCTGATTTTTCAGGATGACTTTGTCCGGATGGTATTCGGTAGAGACTCCCAGATGACTGAACAGGGATGCAATGGCCGAATCTCCCTGAAGGCTTTCGGAGAATAGGGCCGGCAGTTCAATCACTGCATCCGGAGTCAGCGCACAGATCTCGTACCAGTACGAAGCCGCACTCCAGTCGCTTTCCACATAGAAAGGATGGTGGCTGTACGGTTGAGGCGATACGCCAAGTGTCTGTGGCGAACGCCAGCAGGCATCGGCACCGAACTGGTTCATCAATTTCAGTGTCATGTCGATATAGGGACGTGATATCACTTCTTTCTCCAAAGTGATTTCCAGACCGTTTTTCAGCATGGGACCGATCATCAGCAGGGCAGAGATGTACTGCGAACTTACGTTGCCCGGAAGACTGATGGCAGATCCGGTGAGTGCTTTTCCTCGGATAAGAAGCGGAGGGAATCCTTCGTTTTCCAGGTAGCTGATGTCTGCTCCCAACTCGCGCAGGGCATTGACCAGAATACCGATGGGGCGCTGCTTCATCCGTTGGGTTCCGGTAAGGATATGTGTCTCTCCCTCCCTTACGGTCAGGTAGGCCGTCAGGAAGCGCATGGCTGTTCCTGCCGCTCCGATGTCGATGGTTTCCGGCATCGCCTGCAGGGCCTGGACCATTACGCGGGTATCATCACAGTCCGACAGATTGTCTATCGGAGCATTTCCCTGTGACAGGGCATTGATAATCAGTGCCCGGTTGCAGATGCTCTTGGAGGAGGGCAACTTGATTCGGGTCTGTATATGGGCAGGGGCTGAGACTGTAATTTGTTTCATGCTATTTTCTGATTACAAATGTTTCTGGCAAAGATAGCGAAAATTTGTGAGAGCATGATTCCGTTTCAGAAAAAAGGAGGGATGGACAGGAAGGATTGACGCGGACGAAAAGTCGCTTCCTTAGTATGGATCGAGGCATGCATCAGTGTCGGATAATATTAAAATAGGTTAACAAAAAAGAAGTTTTTGCGGGTCAGTCGCATACATTCTGCTATATTTGCTCATATTATTACAAAACTACTATGAATGAAATAATTATTATTGGGGGATTGATTGTATTGAATGGAATTTTTGCAATGTCGGAAGTGGCATTGATTTCTGCCCGGAAATCGCGGCTGACAGCAGACGAAAAAAAAGGAAACAAGTCGGCTGGAGTGGCACTGAAACTTGCAAATGACCCGGATCGTTTCCTTTCTACCGTGCAAATTGGTATTACGCTGATAGGTATTCTTACCGGTATCTATTCTGGAAATAAGATTGCTGCCGACCTTACTCAGATCATGATTGGATGGGGGGTGTCCGCTACTTATGCTTCGGCTGTGGCTCAGGGAATAATTGTGGTGATTGTAACTTATCTGACCATTATTTTCGGTGAGCTGGTTCCTAAGCGTATCGGTATGAGTCTTGCCGAAAAGGTGGCCAAACTGGTGGCGCGCCCGATGCGCACCCTGTCTGTAGTAGCCCTGCCTTTTGTCTGGCTGCTTTCCAAGAGTACGGAACTGATCTTTAACCTGCTGGGAATTGATGAGAAGGAAAATAAGGTGACGGAGGAAGAAATCAAATCGATTATCCAGGAGGGTGCGGAAGACGGTGAAGTGCAGCCGGTAGAACAGGATATTGTACAGCGTGTCTTCTTATTGGGAGACCTGAAAGTCAGTTCCATCATGACCCACAAGAGTGAGATTAAATGGCTGGACATGCACATGTCGGCCGAAGAGGTCAGGGGAGTGGTAAATGAACACCTGTACGAATGTTATCCGGTAGCCGATGGCGACCTTGACCATGTGAAAGGGGTGATTAACTTGAAGGAACTTGTCCTGCACCTTTATAAACCTGATTTTGAACTTGCTGAACTGGTGCAGCCTGCTACCTATTTTCATGAAAGCATGAATGTGTATAAGGTACTTGAGCAGATGAAGCAGAAAAAGGTCAGCCGGGCATTGGTGTGCGATGAATTCGGTATGTGTACCGGAATCATTACCTTACGGGATATTCTGGAGGGACTGGTCGGAAATATGGACGACGAGGAAGAAGAACCTTATATTATCAAGCGTACAAACAACGAAGGCTGGCTGGTAGACGGACAGTGTCCGTTGTATGACTTCCTGAATTATTTTGACCGGAAGGATTTGTTTGAAAATGCAGAGTATCATACCGTGGGCGGTCTTATTATGCATCATTTGCAACATGTGCCGGTTAGCGGGGAAAATCTGAAATGGAACAACTTCTCTTTCGAAGTGGTGGATATGGACGGGGCCCGTATCGACAAGGTGCTTGTCCTGGTAGACTTTTGATATTTAAGTGCTGAAGGTAAGTAGCAGAATGCTAACGATTATATGATTCGTTAAGCGGATAGTCAGGCTTTGATGGGAAAATGGCCGACTATCCGCTTTTTTAGTTTAGGATGATTTTTCATATGTTTGTAACATGATGAATAATAAATGCATGAAAAAAAACATTGGACCTCAAATTTAACAGGGTAAATCGCTGCTATTTTTAAATATTTTAGTATATTTGTATGTATTTTGATAATATTAAAAAATAATTAAACGTATGAAAAATCATCTGAAGCATTTTCTGTTGTTTGCAGTGCTTGCAGTTTGTAGCATTGCTACGGCGGTGGCCCAGGCTACATTGAAAGGTAAAATTGTGGATGCCGATACTCAGGAGCCTTTGATAGGTGCAACTGTAACGGTGAAAGGAACTATCGACGGTACTGTAACAGACATGGACGGTAACTTTGTCTTGAAGGTAAAGGGGAATAAAGTTACCTTGGCTTTTAGTTATGTTGGTTATAATGAATTGAACCAGAATCTGAAAATTTCTGGTAAAACAATGGATTTGGGAACAGTGGCCCTGACTCCTGATGCAATTGGCCTGGAAGAGGTCAGCGTAATTGCCTCTATCATCAAGTCGGACCGTCAGACTCCGATTCCTATTTCAAACGTGAAACTGGCTACCATTGAAGAGAAGGTGGGTAACCTTGAATTCCCTGAGTTGCTGAAGTCAACTCCTTCTGTTTACGTAACTCGTGAGAGTGGTGGATACGGTGACTCACGAATCAATATGCGTGGTTTCGACTCTTCTAACTTGGGTATATTGATCAATGGTGTACCTATCAACGGTATGGAAAACGGTAAGGTGTACTGGTCTAACTGGTCAGGTTTGTCAGATGTGAGCCAGTTTGTTCAGGTTCAGCGTGGTCTGGGAGCTTCTGCACTGGGACTTTCTTCAGTGGGAGGTACCATGAACATGGTTACTAAAAGTACTGAAGCAAAAAAAGGGGGATCAGCTTACTTCGGTATTGGTAACGATGGCTTCCGTAAATATTCGGTTTCTGTATCTACCGGTCTGATGGACAATGGATGGGCGGTAACCTTGATGGGAGCTCTGAATACCGGTGACGGATACGTAAAGGGTACTAACTATGAAGGATGGACTTATTTCGGAAATATCTCTAAGGTAATCAACAGCCATCACAAATTGTCATTGACAGCTTTCGGTGCTCCTCAGTGGCATAATCAGCGTTCTACTCCACATTATATTGAAGATTACAAGAACAGTCCTGATGGCGGACGTTTCAGCAACTCTTACGGTTATTTGAACGGGGAACTGACCGGTGGAGCTTACGGATACAATTATTATCACAAACCTCAGGTTTCTTTGAACCACTACTGGACAATCAATGAACAGTCATCTTTGACTACTTCTCTTTATGCTTCTATGGCAACTGGTGGCGGACGTCGTGTACGTGGTGCACAAAGCAACTGGCTGGCTATCGATAACAATACCGGTCGTCCTTATGAAGAAACTAAACTGACTGCCGGTGGTTTGCTTGACTATGATGCGGTATTGGCTGAAAATGCAGCTAATCCTAACGGTTCTCAGGCTATCTTTACCAATGCGGTAAACGACCATGACTGGTATGGCGTATTGAGTTCATACAAGAACCGTTTCACTGAAAAATTCACTTTCACAGGTGGATTCGACGGACGTTACTATAAAGGTTATCATAAAGAAGTAATCGACAACCTGCTCGGTGGAGCTTATTACATGCCGGGCTCTAAGCACTTGGATTATGAACCAGCAAATGCAATTTTGAAGGAAGGGGATGTGGTTCAGTATTTCAGTGTAGGTGAAATTGTATGGGCAGGTCTGTTTGCACAGGCTGAATACAACACCGACAAATGGTCTTCATTTGTTTCGGCTTCTATTACGAATGAATCATACCGCTATCATGATAAGGGAGGTAATGTAGACGGAAAGAAGATTTCTGATTTCTATCATTTCCAGCCTTGGAGTGTGAAAGCCGGATACAACTACAAGTTCACTCAGAATCATAACGTATTTGTGAACGGTGGATACTTTACCCGTGCTCCGTTCTTCAACTCTGTATTCCCTAATAATAATGTAACAGCCAATGCTGATGCTCCATATGAAAAGATTATGACTTTCGAATTGGGATACGGATTCAACAACGAATATTTCAATGTAGCCCTGAACGGTTATTATACCAAATGGATGGATAAGTCTACCCGCAGAAGAGTAGGGCAGGATTATGCCAATATCACCGGTCTGGACGCTGTCCACATGGGTGTGGAACTGGAAGCTACTTACAAACCGGTCAACACATTTGAACTGAAGGGTATGTTCTCTTTGGGAGACTGGAAATGGGCAGACGATGTACACTTTACATTGTATGATGAATCAGACAAACCGCTCGGAACATACGATGCTTATGTAAAAGATGTACACGTAGGTAACTCTGCACAGCTGACTGCTGCGTTGTCGGCTTCTTGGGAAATGTTCAAAGGTTTGAAACTGAATGCTGACTATAATTTTGCCGGTAAGAACTATGCAGACTTCGACCCGTCTAACCGTACCAACAAGTCGGATGCAGGTGTCGATGCATGGAAGATGCCTAATTTCTACACTATCGATTTGGGATTGAGCTACCGTTTCGACTTGGGTAAAGGTTTGAAAGCCGTTATCTACAGCAATGTATATAACCTGACAAATACTTGCTATATTGCAGATGCGAGAGACGGTTCTTCTCACGACTGGGACACTGCTTTGGTATATTACGGCTTTGGCAGAACCTGGTCTACTGGATTTAAAGTAATGTTCTGATTACTAACTTAAAATATGATTTTAGTATGAAATTTAAATATAATTTGATTGCTTTATCTTTGTTTGGTGGCTTGCTGGCAGCATGTGACCCGATGGAAGATATTTATAATGAAATAGACTCTGAGGGTATTACCATTACAAAGAACGAGGAAGAGTATGTGCTTGTGAAAGCCGATTATGAGGCTATCTCAAAGGCTGCTCTGGCTGATGCGCAGAATGAAGACGAAGAGGCGCTGGCAAAGCGGGTCGCTTCTGATCTGGCATTGAACTCTTTCGCTACTGCAGACAAGTATGTACCTGCTATCCTGGTCAATTTATATGGCTCATGGGGAAAAGGTTCTACCGTGGGAGTTACTTACAACTATCAGGAAGATATGTCTGAAACGCTGAAGAAGTTTGCTTCGGTATCTACTTATACATTAAACGGAGGTGATTATGAGACCATCTGGGGAGTGGCTACTCATCCTTTCCTGAGTCCTTCCCATCCAGCCAATGTGGAAATTCCTAAAATCCTGAATGCGAAATTTACAGAAGCTCAGGAAGGCGATTTCTATCTGGTAGACTATATGTATGATACGGAAGATCCTTCGGGCATGAGTTATTTGGATGAGAATTTCGACTCTTTCAATTCTAAGGATGTGATTGCAATCGACGGTTGGAAGCAGCTTAATGTGAAGGGAACAGAAAACTGGACTGCCAATGTATTCAAGGGTGACGGTGCTGCTGAACTTTCTGCTTATAAGGCTGCCGGCGAACTGGAGAACTATTTGATAACGAAAGGAGTTCAGATCCAGTCAGCAGATGCTGCATTGACATTCGACCTCGTTTTCGGACATCATAACGGAGACTGCTTCAGTGTCTTTGTTACAGACAACTACGACGGTGGTGAGTTTGTTGAAAACAACTGGACAAACATTACTGATGAGTTTACTTATCCGACTCCGCTGCCCAGCGGTTATACCGATGAGACAAACGTAGGAACTTATTCACTGAAAGCGTTCAACGGAAAGACGGTATACATTGCCTTCCGTTATCGCGGTGCCAAGGGTGGTGTGACTACTACCGTGCAGTTGGATAACATCAAGATTACTACTTCCAAGCCGTCTCATGCTATGCCTTACAATGGCCTGTTCCAGTTCAACGGTGGCAAATGGGGTGCATACACAGAAAAAGATGTAGTGGTGGTTACTCCTGCCGATTACGATGCAATGGGTGATCCGGGCAAGAACGACAACTTCTCTTCTTCTATTAAGCCTGCTGATTATCTGCCGGTATTCCTGGCTCAGAAATTGCCTTATGCCAAGGCTGGCGCTACTCAGGTAGTATTGTACAAGTATTACAATGGTGAAAATACTTCTGCCATTGCAGATGAATACCTCCTGGGTACTGAATGGGCATTGAACAATAACATTGTAACTCGTGAAAAGGAAACCTTCCTGCACAACGGTGAAAAATGGTTGTTCGATCCGACGATTACCGTTTCAATGACAGCCGATGATTACCAGTATCTGGTAGACTGGGTAACTGAAAACAAGCCGGCTTATCTGGACAGCTCTTATCCTGATAATACAGAATGGTGGTTTGGTGCTTCTTCTCATTACAGAAACTTCAATGTAATGTTGATTAAGCGTAGAAGCAATGACCCGGAAGGCTTGGTTGACAAGGAAGATGAAGAAAAGGCAATGGCTTATCTGATGCAGCAGATTCAGGTAGCTTGCGGAATGGTACTTTCTCACAACTATCCGGATGCTCCGACTCAGATGAACGGTGTGGATTTGTATTATAAGGTACAGGCTATCGTTTACGACGGATCAAACAATCTCTATGAGTTCCGTTACAAGAGTTTAGGCAAGGGTCAGTTTGAAGTAGCTGGAGATCCTGTAAAGCTTTGATTTGAATAGATTAAAAACATAATTTAGGGGGATTGGGTATGGAAATTTATTTTCATATTCAATCCCTTTTTTTACCTAACCTGAGAAAAATATGATGAAAAAAAGTACATTGATTATCTGTTTTCTGCTGTCTGCTTTCGTTGTCTGTGCAAAAGGCAAGAAAGAGCAGCTGTATGGAGTTGCCTTTTACAACCTGGAAAACCTGTTTGATACCCGTCATGACGAAGGCAAGAAGGATTATGAGTATCTTCCCGACGGACGGAACAAGTGGGATGATGAGAAATATCAGGCAAAACTGAAAAACATGTCTACCGTATTGTCGATGCTGGCTACTGATAAATTGCCCGAAGGCCCGGCGGTAATCGGTATGGCCGAAGTAGAGAACAACCGGGTGTTGCAGGACTTGCTGAAGCAGCCTGCATTGGCAGACCGGGGCTATGAGATGATTCATTACGAAGGACCCGACGAGCGAGGCGTAGACTGTGCATTCTTTTATAACCCCAAAATCTACACTCCGACTTCTTCCCGGCTGGTGCCATACCGTCTGATGCAGCCAACCGACCGTCCTACCCGCGGATTTCTGGTAATTGATGGAAAACTGGCAGGAGAACGGGTAGCCTTTATCATTAACCACTGGCCTTCGCGCGGTGCTGCTTCCCCTTATCGTGAGCATGCCGGTGAACAGGTCAGGGCACTGAAAGACTCCTTGCAGTCATTAGACCGCAAGATCAAGATTGTCATCATGGGAGATATGAACGATGACCCTATGGATAAGAGCATGGCCGAAGCATTGGGAGCCAGACAGAAGAAAGAAAATGTGGAAAAAAGAGGATTATTCAATCCCTGGTGGGATACCCTGGCTTCAGGAAACGGTACATTGAAGTATCGCGGAAAATGGAACCTGTTCGACCAGATTGTATTTACAGAGAACTTCCTGAAGAAACGTACCCGTAAGCTGTCATATTCTTCACACGAAATTTTCCAGAGAGATTTTATGCTTCAGCAAGAGGGAAAATACAAAGGATACCCCAAACGTACCCATGCCGGCGGCAAGTGGATGAATGGTTACAGTGACCATCTTCCGACAATCGTCTATTTCCAGAAGGGGAAATAAATACAGGGTGTACATTTCTGAAAACGGTTATTGTATTTTCTAAAAAAATGCATTGAAGGATATTCTGGGGGATATGTAAATTTCTTTTGTTTATAATCCGGCACTTCCGGAAAAAACGCTTTAAGTGATTGGTTTGTTTTTTACAAATGTAATATCAGGCATTATTTTATTAAAATCGTGTGTTTCAGAGATGAAAAAAATGATATTAGTCGTATATTATTTGTATTTTTTTTTATATATTAGCACTGTAAAGCAAAATTATTTAATATGCTCAACATGAAAACAAGACTAATTTATGGGTGCATGCTGTCGATGTTGATTTTCCAATCGTGCGAAAACAACCTCTCGCAAGATGCAATGAATGAACAAACGAAGCCAATAGCTTTCAGTTCAGTGATTGATAACGAAAGCTATTCAAGAGCAATGGACGCGGTTTGGGAACGGGGTGACCAGATCGGAGTTTTTATGATGGCTACTGGTGGGGATGCGGTGATAAAAGGTAACGTTCCTTTTGTAACAAATGTGGGGGATGGATATTTTGTAGCCAGCGGTAATCCCTTGTATTATCCGGAAGATGGCAGCAATGTGGATTTTGTTGCGTATTATCCTTATGATGCTGCATTCACTGATCTGACACAGGCGAATGTGGATGTATCCAATCAGATAGCAGACACTGCTCCCGACCTGATGGTTGCCAATAATCTGACCAATTGCAATCACACTACAAAAGGCAGTCTGGAGTTTACCCGTCTGATGTCTAAAGTCGTTTTGAGCCTGAATTCCAGCAACAATACTTCATTGGTTGGTATTTCTGCCAGCATTCCGGGACTGAAAACCCAGGCTGTGGCCAATTTGAAGGAAAAGTCTTTAAGTCTTGTGGATAATTCAGTAAAGGAAGTGGTCATGCATGTCAACGGAGATGCAACAGCAGCAGAGGCTATCCTGCTTCCTCAGACTTTTTCAGGAAAACTGAAACTGAGTCTGACACTGAATGGAGCAACTAAGGTGGTTGAAACCGGAATTACAGAAAAACTGGAAGCCGGAAAGAAATACGTCTTCAATGTAAACATCTCTGCTTCGGGAGGTGAGATCACTCCTGACCCGGAAGCCAAATATACGAAATGGTTTGAGACTCCGGTAATTTCCGCATCGCTTCTGGAAAAGCCCAATATGCGGTATATCATACACAATACCGGATTGCGCTACAGCGGGGGTACTTTGAATGGAATTGATATCCGTAATTATACGATGCTTTATGACACCGATGCCAAGTTTGCTTACTGGGTAGCTTATCCGTTGTGCGGATGGTATCTTGAGGGAAATGTCGGACGTACTGACGATTGGGGGTATGATCCGGAACTGAAGCAGAGTGAGCAGCCCAATATGAAAAAGGGTATTGGCAACAACTATGACCGCGGACACCAGATTCCTAGTGGTGACAGACAGCGTAAAGACTGTAAGATGAATAACCAGACCTTCTATTTTTCCAACATGACTGCCCAGTTGGGAAAAAAATTCAATCAGGGAATCTGGGCTAATCTGGAAAATAAAGTCCGTTCCTGGAGTACGGGTGTCGATACGTTGTATGTAGTGACAGGTGCCATGCCTACCACAGCTACCGACCAGACACTGAAATATGCATACGATAACAGTGGTGTACAGATGGTAGTACCTAAGTATTATTTCAAGGCACTGGCCAGAAAGGTTGGCGGTTCTTACCAGACCATTGCATTTTATCTGGATCATAAGGATTATTCCGATGCAGGCAGTTATATGAACTATGCCGTATCTGTAAGCGAACTGGAAAAACGTACCGGATTTACGTTCTTCCCCTCTTTGGATGCAAGTGTGAAAGCTAACTTGGATTTGAGTCAATGGAGATAACAATTATTTTTTTAATTATATGATTATGAAAATCCAGAATTTGATTTACATGGGTATATTGTCTACCCTTGTTCTTGCAGGATGTAAGACCAATGATGACAATAGTACGTGGTCTGGCAGTGACGGAATTGTGTTCAATTCTTATATCGGAAGTCACACTCGTGCCAGTGGCAGCTCTTGGGGTAATGGCGATGAAGTCGGAATTTACATGACAGGTGCCGGTGCAGGCATTGATGCCGCAACTGCAGTCAATAAGAAATATCTGGCTCAGACCAATGGTATCCTGACTCCGGAATCTAAAACGGAGGCTATCTATTATCCGGAAACGGGTAATGCGGATTTCGTAGCTTACTATCCTTATTCTTCTTCGGTAGCAGATAATATCGTTGCTGTAAATGTAAGCAATCAGAGCAAACCGGAGGCTATCGATTTGCTGTATTCAAACAATGCAAAGAATATTGCAAACGGAGCTACTGTAAGTCTGGGATTCACACACCAGTTGTCTTTGGTAACCATTGACCTGAAGAATACTGACGGTACCATACCTTCTTTGAACGGAACGACTGTTTCTATGGGCGGTATGAATACGCAGGCTTCTTTCGACCTGGACGGTGGGGTATTGACCGTATCTCCTCAGTCGGCTGAACCTACATTGGATATGTATATGGTGGCTGGTCAGGACGGTGCTATGAAGGCACAGGCCATTGTTCTTCCTACAAAAGCTACAGGAAGTTCACAGACTCAGATGGTACTGACATTCAAATTGGATGGCATGACATTTGAATATACTGTAAGCGATATCAGTGCCTTCGAAGGCGGTAAGGAATACCTGTATACAGCTGATTTGTCTATCAACAACGGAAAACCGACTGTGAAGATGGGTAACGCAACCATCACAGACTGGGTAACTGTTCCGGGTGGTGACATTGACGTGGACTTCGACGGTGGTTCTACAGAGCCGGGTGAAGAAAAGGTATTGCTTGATGAAAGCTTTGCGACAAGTCAGGGTCAGTTTACTATCGATAACAAGCAGTTGCCGGACGGTAGTACTTATGTATGGAAGCATATGGCTGAGTATAAATATATGAAAGCAAGTGCGTTTGTGGGAGGTGGTCCTAAAGCTTCTGAATCTTGGTTGGTTTCTCCAGATTTGAATTTGGCGGGTGCTAACTCTGCTTTGTTGACTTTCGAACATACTCATAAATTTGCCGGTACTCCATCTGAAGAACTGACTTTGTGGATTACAGAAACTGCTGCTGAAAATTGGGCACAGCTGACAATTGACAAATACGGAACAAACAATGATTATAACTTCGTTACAGCATCAGTAGACTTGTCTGCATATTTAGGTAAGACTGTTAAGTTTGCATTTAAATATGTAAGTACGACTTCTGCTGCCGGAACTTGGGAAATCAAGAACGTGAAGGTAGTAGCTAACGGTGACGGTACAGTAGATCCGGAACCGGAACCAGAACCGGGAGTGAATCTGCTTACTAATCCAGGTTTTGAAGATTGGACAGCAGAATTGCCTGTTGCATGGGACAATAAGACTTATAACACTGGAGTGATTGTGAAAGAAACTTCTATCAAGCACGGTGGTAATAATTCGTTGAGACAGACTTCTACAAGCGGAACCAATAAGATTCAGCAGGAAGTTGCAATCACTGGCGGAAAGAAATATCGTATTTCATATTGGTTCCTGGATAACGACACCAAGGCTTCCAGCAGATATTGGTTCGCATTGGTAGGACCGGATGGAAAGACTATCAATGATTTGAATAAGCAGATTCAGCAAAGCGATTATTCTACAGATTCTCCTGAATGGAAAAATGTAGTGATTGAGTTTACTGCTCCGGAAAATGCAGTGAAATTGCGCTATGAGGCTAGAACCTACCGGAATATGGACTCCAATGAAGCGGGTGGATACATTTATTACGATGACATGGAACTGACAGAAATCCAATAATTGGACGTCATATCATAACAGGCTGTTTGGGGCATAACAGCCCCAAACAGTTTTATTATTAATAATCATCCAATATTTTTTATTTATGAAACACAAATTACTGTTCATCTTGACATTCTTGCTTCCTTGCATTGTCTTTGCGCAGAACAATGTGACTGTAAAAGGAAGTGTAATCGGAGCAGTAAGCAATGACCCTGTTCCGGGGGTCTTGGTAACTATAGAGAAACTGAACAGACAGGTGAGAACGGATGCAGACGGATTCTTCTATATCCGCAATATCCAGCCGGGAGAGTATGTCCTCAACCTGAACTCTGTATTGATTTCTCCGAAGAATGTCGTTGTAAAGATTGAAGATTTAGGCGATACTGAACTAGAACCTATACAGGTTACAGAATTAAATGCAACTGAAGACATTTCAATGGTCGGATTCATTGATGCCGGCCTGCTGGACGACGATGTGGAAAGTTCATCACAGGACGTGAGTGCAACGGTACTGTTGTCTAACGATGTGTACCTGAACAAAACCGCTTACCAGTTGTCACCGGCTCGCTTCTCTCCTCGTGGTTATAGCAGTACACAGGAGTTGAAGTATATCAATGGGGTAGTATTCAACGACCAGAATCGTGGTGTGTTCAACTATTCTTCAGTGGGTGCACTGAACGATATGACACGAAATGGTGATGTCACTAATTTCACTTCTCCTGCCAACTTTACTTTCGGAGCCCTGGGCGGTGCCGAAAATATCAATATGCGTGCCAGCGGTTATGCACCGGGCGGAAAACTGACCATGAGCTATACCAACCGCAACTATTACCTGAGAGGTATGTTTACCTATGCTACAGGAGTGAAAGACAACGGATGGGCTTTTGCTACTTCCGTAGGTGGAAGATACTCTCATGAAGGAAATATCGAAGGAACCTTTTACAACAATATTTCTCTGGCTTTCTCCGCAGAAAAACAATGGAACGGAGGAGAACACAGCCTGTCTATGGTAGCCTTTGTTTCTCCGGTACGCCGCGGACAGCAGGGAAGTTCTTATAGAGATGTATATGAACTTACTGACAATTATCTGTATAACCCGAACTGGGGATATCAGAACGGTAAGAAACGAAATGCAAAGGTGGTTACTGCATTCGACCCGACTGCGGTGATCTCACATATCTGGAAGATCAATGACAATACTACATTGACTACCGGTCTGGGTACACATTATGCCCGCTACGGTAATACGGCCTTGAACTGGTACAATGCACCCGACCCGCGTCCGGACTACTATCGTTATCTTCCGTCGTATTTTGACAGTCCGGAAGCAAAGAATGCTTATACGGAACTCTGGCGTTCAAACCGTACGGAGTATACTCAGATCAACTGGGATAACCTCTACCTGGCCAATGCCAACAGCGTACGCAACGGTAACGGAGCAGCTGTATATATGGTGGAAGAACGTAGAAGCGACTTGTTTGAGACTTCTTTCAGCAGTACGTTGAATACCAAAATCAACCGTTATTTCAACATTACGGCCGGTGTCGGTGCCCGCTATACGCTGTCAAGACAGTTTAAGACCGTAGATGACTTGCTCGGTGCGCAGTATGTGCTCGATATCGACAAGTTTGCCGAACAGGATTTCTCCGGCGACCATGACAAGATACAGAACGACTTGAACCGCCCGGACCGCAAGGTATACGAGGGAGGTATCTTCGGATATAATTTCAACCTGAACATCTATTCTGCCGATGCCTGGGTAATCAATAAGTACAGATCCAGATATTGGGATTACTACTATGGATTCAAGTTTACGTATACCAACTTCTGGCGCGACGGTAAGATGATGAACGGACGTTATCCTACTTCTTCGTATGGCGAAGGACAGCATCATGAGTTTACGGATGTGATGCTGAAGGGAGGACTGACCTATAAGTTCAACGGACGTCACATGCTGACTGCCAATATCAGCTACGGCAGTGAGGCGCCGCTTCCAAACGATGCTTATGTTTCTCCGCGTATTACCGACCGTACAATCAGTAATATCAAGAGCGGACGGGTGTTCTCGGCCGACTTGAACTATGTATTCTCTTTGCCGCAGCTGGCAGGACGTGTGGGAGTGTTCCAGACTAATTTCTACGACCAGATGGAGCGCAGCAGTTATTACGACGGTATCGAAGGTACTTTCATCAACCACGTATTGTACGGAGTGAACCGCATTCACCGTGGTGTGGAACTGGGAGCTACTTATAAACTGAACGACCAGTGGAGCTTCGACCTGGCAGGAACGGTTTCCGAATATTACTACAGCAACAATCCGAACGGTATCAAGAATTCCGAAAACGGAAAGATCGTACAGGAAGAAAAAGTATATATGGAGAATGTGTATGTGGGCGGTATGCCGCAGATTGCCGGTACGTTCGGTATCCGTTATTTTGTGAACTACTGGTTCCTGGGCGCGAATATCAACGGTTTTGCACGCAACTATATCGAAGCGGCTCCGTTGCGCCGTCTGGCTTCCAACTACGCTTCTGTCAGCCCGAGCAGACCTGATGAGTTCGAGGCTTATCAGAAACTGACTACACAGGAACGCTTCCCGGCAGCCTATACCATCGATTTGTCGGTAGGAAAGATTTTCTATATCAACCGTGGACAGTCGTTGAACTTTAACCTGTCAATCAACAACCTGCTGAACAAGCGTGATATCTGTACAGGAGGTTACGAACAGGGACGTTCCGACTTGTCTTATCCCGACCGTTTTGGTGGAAAGTACTACTATATGCAGGGCATCAACTGCTTCCTGAATGTGAGCTATCGTTTTTAAGTAACTTATTATAAATACAGAATTTATGAAACTCTTGAAAAATATTGGATTAATGCTTCTTGCATCAGTGGCATTATTTGCTTGTGAGCGTGAATATGATGCACCTCCTTTGAATGAGCCGATATACAACGGACCGGCTGCGAACATGACCATTGCCGAACTGCGTACTCAGTGTGCTGCGGCTACCAAGGATGCGCCGGTTAACATTACTGAGGACTGGGTGCTCAAGGCGGTGGTTTCGGCTAATGACGAGTCGGGAAACATTTACAAGAAGATTTACCTGCAGGATGAGACAAGTGCCATCGAAATGCAGGTGGATCAGGGTAGTGTGTACAACTATTATCCGGTAGGTCAGGTGGTTTATGTAAGCCTGAAAGGATTGTGTGTATCGGTATATGGTGACGAGCAGCAGCTGGGTCATCCAGACGGATACTTGTACCGTACTCCTTGGGTGGATTTCCAGGCAGTGGTAAGCAAGGACCGTTGGGCGGATGCCAACAACATCCAGCCGATTGACGTAGAGGATATCAGTCTGATCAACGGAGCAGTCGACCAGTACAAGTTCAAGCTGGTGAGACTGAAAAATGTGGCTTTCAAGAACGGTGGAAAGAATACCTTTGCTCCGAGCGACGGATATGGTGAGGAATACATTACCGACAAACAGGGTAATACGCTGATGGTAAGAACCAGCAATTATGCTAACTTTGCGGGCGACAAACTGCCTGAAGGACGTGGTGACGTAGTAGGTATCCTGGGACGTTTCAACGGCAGCTGGCAGCTGACAGTGCGTACACGTGACGATGTAATGAACTTTACCGGCAGCAGCGAAGGCGGTGATGAAGGCGGTGAAAGCGGTGAGACAGTGATTTTCTCTGAAACGTTCGGAGAGCCTCAGAAGTCAGGAAACTACTGGCCTTACGTAAAGGATTATACTGGTTTCGATAATCCGGCATCCATGTTCAAGGATGAGTCAGGACAGGCTTCTGTACGTATGCAGGACGGACTGAGCAATATCTGGTTCCCGGCAAATAAGGATATTACGTTGCAGATTTCAGGCATCAATGCCGGAGAGGTGCAGAAAGCTACCTTGGAATTCCAGGTGGGTGCCAACCTGTACAATAAAGGCGAGTCTATCGACCTGGCAGTGATGAAGGTGAAATGCAACGGTAATGCCATTACGATTCCTAGCAAGGTGGTGAGCAACGACAAGGGTGAATCTAACAAGCCGTTCAAGTTCACGTTCAACGACGTGGCAGTTTCTGCCAATACCGTATTGGAATTTACTACAGAAGCAGCTACAAACGATAAGGGATTGCGTCTGTACAGCGTGAAACTGTATACCGGCGGTTCTTCTGCAGGTGAAGGTGACGGAGGTACAGTAATCGAACCTCCATTGGTTAACAATTAAATGGAAGCCTTATGACAAAACGTTTTTTCTTGTCCGGATTCTGGTTCATCGTGTTGTCCTGCATGTGTGCGGGGCTGTCTGCACAGAACAAGGTACGTGTGTATGCGGCAGCCTTCTATAACCTGGAAAACCTGTGGGATACGGAAGATGATCCGAACAATCGTGGGGACGATGACTTTACGCCTGACGGCCAGTACAACTGGACCGAGGCCAAGTATCAGCAGAAACTCAAGAACATTGCGAAGGTAATTTCGGAACTGGGACGGGACTACTGTCCGGCGGGACCGGCCATTATCGGAATATCGGAAGTGGAAAACCGGAAGGTGCTGGAGGATCTGGTGAAGATGGATGCCATTGCTGAAATCGGCTATAAAATCGTGCATTTCGAATCGCCCGACCACCGTGGTATTGATGTGGCAGCCTTGTATAATCCAAGGGTTTTCCGCTTTACTTCGGCTACGGTTTATCCGTTCCGTAAGCCCGACCAGCCGGATTATAAGACACGCGACCAGTTGCTGGTCAGCGGAATGCTGGCAGGAGAGCCTTTCCACATGATTGTCAATCACTGGCCTTCACGTTATGGAGGTGATGCCTCTTCTCCTTTGCGTGAGTATGCGGCTAGCATTACCAAGCACATTGCCGATTCGATTCATGCGGACAATCCGAAGGCAAAGGTGCTGATTGTGGGTGACTTGAATGACGATCCGTATAACAAGAGCTGCAGCGAGGTGCTAGGAGCCAAGCGTAAGGCAAAAGGAGTGAAACCTTATGAATATTACAATGCGACGTGGGCCTTGTACGACAAGGGAATCGGCTCGCTCTGTTATCAGAACAAATGGAACCTGTTCGACCAGCAGATTATCTCGGGTAATCTGCTCGGACAGGATAAGAATACGCTGAAGTTCTGGAAATCGGAGGTATTCATCCGTGATTATCTCATTCAGCAGGAAGGAAAGTATAAAGGGTATCCTTTGCGTACCTTTTCGGGAGTAACCTTCCAGAACGGTTTCAGTGACCACTTGCCGACGCTTACTTATTTTGTAAAAGAAGCAGAATAACGTTCTCCCTTCTGTGGAGATCGATGAACAGCGCGGTGTAAACCGGCGATTTCGCCCGGTTTACACCGCTTATTTTATTGAAAAAAGATTTTTGAGTGTTTATTTCTGAAGTTGAATATTTTTAGATTAATACCTGAAAGTAGGTATTGATAAATAGCTCTTTTCTGTTTTCATTTGTATTATCTTAAAATATGTATTTATGAAACTGAACTATTTATTTAATCTATTTTTATTGTCGGTATTTTGTATCAGTTGTTCTGATGATATAGAATTTGTAGAACAAAAAAACGCACCGGTGATTTTATCAGAAAAAATCCCTGTATATCGTACAGAAGAGAATGCTATTATTGAAGTGGAATCTTTTATTAAAGGGAATGAAAATTTCTCTCGGTCAGAATTACCTCATTATTCTATAGGAAGTGAAATTTATTTTTGTAGAGATACAGTTACTAATCAGGAGTATCCATCATTTTATATAGCGAATGCAGATGGTGAAAATGGTTATGCAATAATTTCTGCTAATCCATATACGACTCCTATTATTGCTTATTCTGAATCGGGAAATCTTTCTTTGAATGACACGCTTCAGTATAAGGAATTATCTTTCTTTTTTAATATGATTCATAACTATATTTCTAACACTTTTAAATATAAAGTTGACATTGAAGAGGATGGTGATGATCTTTTGGATGTGCTTCAAACAAGAGGAAGGAGACTTCCCCTTTATGATGCTAAGCCGGGAGAATGGCAGGAGACGGCAAGAGTTCCTCCATTGATTTCTGTTAAATGGGGACAAAGGAATCCCTATAATAATGCTGCACCTTATATAAAAGATGGACAAAGAGCTCTTACGGGATGTGTTGCCACTGCAGTTGCTCAGATAATGGCATATCATGAAAGACCTTCTGAATATGATGGTGTATTTTACGATTGGACTGACATGAAAAAGAATCCTTCTATGCCGGAGGTTGCTCACTTATTTCGTTCTATAGGTGATTTAGTTAAAATGCAATGGGGGCTGGGCGCAAGTGGGGCTTATATGAAAGATATTCCACAGTGTTTTGAAAAAATGGGATATAAAAAGATTACCAATCCTCAGATTTATAGTCAATGGGATGTTATAACATCTATTAAAGCCAAATGTCCAGTTATAATATCTGGAAATTCAGTAAGAAAGAATATTCTTGGTATTAAATTTTATCGTAATGGACATGCGTGGGTCGCAGATGGTTATTTTCACAGGGAGAGGAAAGTTGATATGTACAGAAAAGGAAAAGATAAAATTCACCATTCATACGTAGAGAAAGAGGACTATCTGCATCTTAATTGGGGTTGGAATGGTATTTCTAATGGATATTATTTGGCAGGAGTGTTTAATGGAGGGGATGGACCGGCTTTTCCATCTTCAAGGGCGGCTGGGAAAGGTAATTATCCGTATAATATTGAAATAATCTCATATATAAATTTAATTAAATGAAAAAATCTTATTTTATTTTTCCTTTCCTTTTTTTATCATTACTATCATGTAGTAGAGGGATTCTTGGCGATGCAGAAGACACAATAGGTTTGGAGAGAAGGGAGGTTCTATTTGCGTCTGGAAAAGATTCTATAGAATTACGTACTACGAAAGGAGATGACTGGTGGTTATCTAGTATTTCTACTTCTGATACTACATACATAAATCATTCCGTTAAAGATATAATCATGGAAGGAGGGGGGCTCTATGTCAAGAAAACTGGCAGAAAGTCCATATTTATTAGGGTGGAATCCAATAAAACAGGTATGGAAAGAAGATTCAGTATAGTCATTCAAGCTGGAAACTATTTTAATTCTATTGAAATAAGGCAGAAGACCGGAGATTAGATAATATTGTAATTTATAATCTGGAGCAGATAAACATACGTATCTGAACATTATCAAAACCAGACATCATAAATAATTGCTAATGAGGATAAAACAAAGGAGAAAATTTTTCTTCTCCTTTGTTTTTCCATATGTATTATATATCTTTGAGATACAAAGATTTAACCTAATTGTTCATAATATGAAAAACCTGCTATTCATCGCAATATTAATAATTACACTTACTGGCTGTTTTAGAACTTAATCATTTACCCTTTATAATAAAACAAATGAACCTGTCAGAATGTATTGCTATTATGATTCCCGTAATCAAATAGACTCTTCAGCCTATATCCCCCCATCAGGCTATTATTATTTCGCTTTTATAAAGGTAAAGCTTAAGATAGAGAATGTTGCCAATTTTTTTATGAATCATATGGACAGTGTCATTCTTAAGCTACCCAACAGAGAGATTGTATACAAAGACAGCCTGTCTATATATAACTTTTTTTACATGAGAGACACATCAGTTATTAAATCAGTTCCCTATAAAGGGCTACTATACTACTATATGAAAGAGAAAGGCATGCCGTTACGAGAATTTGAACCGTAAGATTTATTATTTTATAATCTATCCTGGAAAAGGAAGGAATTTAGGAGATTATGCTGCTGAGACCATATTTTCTTTTCCTCACGTTTTCTTTGTGACATGCAGTTGGATAATCTGTGTCTCCTTTATGGAAAGCAACTCCTTTTTTGTTATTAAATACAGTCAGCACCGTTGATTCAATAATCAGCGGCATGGTTTATTAAATCAACGTTGCTGATTATTGAATTCAAATAGGGGAGTATCTTTGCCATTTGCAGGTGATTTCTTTCCTTTATACAGGGAAATTCTTTTCTTCAGTGGGATGATACAGTTTATATCTGATCATCCTTTTAGGGCAAAAATAAAGGCCATACCGTGAATACGGTACAGCCTTTACAATGCTTTTTCAGTAAAGAATTATGCTTCAGCAGGAGCTTCAGTAGCTTCTTCAGCAGTAGCTTCTGCGTTTGCAGCAGCTTCAGCCTCTGCTTTTGCAGCAGCTTCAGCAGCCTTCTTTTCAGCTACTTTCTTAGCGATTTCTTCGTTTACTTTCTTTTCAGCTTCCAGACGTGCTTTAGCGTCAGCCTTCTTAGCTTCTACTTCTTTAGCTTTCAATGCAGCCAAGCCAGTCTGCTTGTTTTCTTTCCAAGCGTTGAATTTAGCTTCAGCCTGTGCTTCATCGAATGCACCTTTAGCTACACCGCCCAGCAAGTGTTTCTTCATGTAAACACCTTCACGAGACAGGATGTTGCGTACAGTGTCTGTAGGCTGTGCACCGCACATTACCCAGTGCAAAGCACGTTCAAAATTCAAATCTACTGTGGCAGGATTGGTATTAGGGTTGTAAGTACCAATTTTCTCAGTAAATCTACCATCACGTGGTGCTCTTGCATCTGCAATAACAATTGAATAGAACGCATAACCCTTGCGTCCGTTTCTCTGCAATCTGATTTTAGTTGCCATTTTTTACGTTTAAATTTAAATGTGAATGATTTGAATTATGCTGATATCCCGTATCAGCGGCTGCAAAGGTACGACTTTTTATTTGTTTTACAAAAGGTTAAGTCGTTATATTTTGTTATTTATTGATTTCTCTGAGCCATTTTTCCAGTTCGCCCGTCCATTCTCTTTTGTAAGTGAACGAATCCCGGTAGCCCCATCCGTGCCCGCCGATGGGGTAGATGTGCAGGGTAGCCGGAACCTGGTGCCTGAGCAGAGCCATGTAATAATTGAGGCTGTGGGCTACGGGTACAGAACGGTCGTCGCTGCTGTGCAGGATGAAGGCCGGGGGTGTATTGCCGTCCACATGCAGTTCGTTGGAAAAGTCATCTTCCTCTTCCTTGGCAGGCTGTTTGCCCAGCAGATTGTCGTGCGTGCCCCGGTGCGTGTATTCCGGGTCCATGCTGATGACCGGGTAGAACAGTATCTGAAAGTCGGGATGCGATTCTTCGTCTTCGAAATGCGTGGCTACAGTACTTGCCAGGTGACCGCCTGCCGAGAAGCCCATGATTCCGATCCGTTTCAGCTGCCACTCTCCGGCACGGTGGCGCAGGATGCGCATTGCCTGACGGGCATCGCTCAGCGGTACTTCCTTGTGGCCGTTGGGCATCCGGTATTTCAGTACAGCATACGTAATTCCCTGGTTGTTGAACCAGGCAGCCATGTCCTTGCCTTCGTGGTCCATGGCCAGTTTGCCGTATCCGCCACCGGGACAGGCCACAATGGCCATTCCGTTTCCCTCCGTAGCAGGATAAACGGTCAGGGTAGGTTCGCCTACATAAAGTACCCCGTTCTCCTCCTGACACGTCATTCCATTGTCATTGGGCATTCCCTCCGGCCAGAGTTTCAGTTCCAGTGGCTGCTGTGCGTGCAGCCACGTTTGCGACAGTACAAACAAACCCATACACAAAAGAAACTTCATGCGTGCTTATGATTATTTCTTCGATACGTTCATACTTGCCTTCACCAGGTAGATAATCAGCAGGGCATAGGCCACAAGAGCTGCCACCTCACTCAGCGGATTAGCCAGCCACTCTTCGTGGAGCAGGTTGACACCGCCAAAACGCATGGCCGCACTGATGACACCCATTAAGGCTCCTCCGGCAATGAAACCGGATGCAAGCAGGGTTCCCTTTTCACCGCGGGCAGCATTGACAGCCTCGTCCTTGCTGCGGGTAGTGACATACCAGTTGATGGCACCGCCCACTACCAGCGGCAGGTTCAGTTCCAGCGGAATGAACATACCCAGTGCAAATGCCAGTGCCGGAACCTTGAAGTAAGTCAGCACAAGCGCCAGTACCGCACCGATTCCGTACAACAGCCAGGGAGCTGCCACACCGTTCATCAGCGGGTCGATGACCGCAGCCATGGCATTGGCCTGAGGAGCAGCCAGTGCGCCCGATGCGAAACCGTAAGTCTTGTTCAGGATCATGATGACGCCACCTACCGTAGCGGCAGAAACCAACGTACCGAGGAATTTCCAGGTCTGCTGCTTGGCCGGCGTACTACCCAGCCAGTAGCCGATTTTAAGGTCGGTAATGAAACCGCCTGCCATGGACAGTGCCGTACAAACCACGCCTCCCATGACGAGTGAGGCTACCATTCCCGTAGCTCCTTTCAGACCTACGGCTACCATGACTACCGATGCCAGAATCAGGGTCATCAGGGTCATACCCGATACCGGGTTGGTACCTACGATGGCGATGGCATTGGCGGCTACCGTAGTAAACAGGAACGAAATGCCTGCCACCAGGATGATGGCTACGGCAGTATGAAGCAGGTTGCCCTGCATGACATCAAAATAGAAGAACAGCGCAATCAGCACCAAAGTAACCAGTGAGCCGATGGCAATGATCTTCATGGAAAGGTCTTTCTGGGTACGGATGACATTGGCCTCTTCCTTCTTGCCGCCCATTTCCTTGGCAGCCAGTCCCACCGCACTCTTGATGATGCTCCACGAACGTACGATACCGATGATACCGGCCATGGCAATACCGCCGATACCGATGCTCTTGGCATATTCAGAGAAAATTCTTTCGGGCGACATGGTGCTGACCGCTTCCGTGATGGCCGGATTCCAGGCATTCAGTACCTGGTCTCCCCAGATCAGTGAGATACCCGGTACGATGATCAGCCATACTGCCAGTGAGCCGGCACAGATAATGGCCGCATACTTCAGTCCTACGATGTATCCCAGACCCAGTACCGCAGCACCGGTGTTGATTTTCAGTACCAGCTTGGCTTTCTCGGCCAGCATCTCTCCCCAGCCGCATACCCGGGTGGTGAAGTTCTCGTTCCACCAGCCGAATGTCGCTACGATGAAATCATAGAGACCGCCGATGAGGCCCGCCATCAGCAGCGGTTTTGCCTGACTTCCGCCCTTTTCGCCGGAAATCAGCACCTGTGTACTGGCAGTGGCTTCCGGGAACGGATATTCACCGTGCTTCTCGCTGACAAAGTATTTGCGGAAAGGAATCAGGAACAGAATACCCAGTACACCTCCCAGCAGCGAACTGATGAACATCTGGAAGAAGTCGACAGTCATTTCCGGGTATTTGCTCTGCAGGATGTACAGGGCAGGAAGGGTAAAGATGGCTCCTGCCACGATGACTCCCGAGCAGGCACCGATAGACTGTATGATGACGTTTTCGCCCAGGGCATTCTTGCGCTTGGCTGCACTTGATACGCCTACGGCAATGATGGCAATGGGAATGGCCGCCTCAAAAACCTGTCCCACCTTCAGCCCCAGATAGGCCGAAGCGGCAGAGAAAAGCACTGCCATGGCGATACCCCAGAGTACCGACCAGAGGTTGACTTCCGGATATTGTTTGTCGGGCGACATGAGGGGCTGGTATTTCTCCCCCGGTTTCAGCGGACGGAACGCATTTTCAGGCAGTCCGCTTGGTTTTTCATTTTCTGCTTTCATGTTTTCTTAGGTATTTAGTATTTTAAGTATTTTTTCATGCCTTCGGTGAAGTATACCCCGGTCTCCCCGTTGTCCTTGCTGTAGATGAAATAAGCATCCAGTTCCGGGTGGGCATTGCAGACCGCTTTGGCCGAATCCAGTCCCAGCACCATGAACGAAGTGGCATAGGCATCGGCAGTGGCACAGTCCTTGGCAACGACGGTCGACGAAAGAATGTTGTGCTGTACGGGATAGCCGGTACGCGGGTCGATAGTATGTGCGTACTTCTTGCCGTCTTTATAATAGAAATTCCGGTAATTGCCCGAAGTTGCCATTCCGGCATTGCTGATTTCCAGAATGGTCTGCAGTTCCTGGTTGACAGCCAGCGAATCGTCTATCGGCTTGTTGATACCGATGCGCCAGGTGTTCATCTGCGCGTTCTCTCCCTTCATGACCAGTTCTCCACCGATATCAATCATGTAGTTCTTGATACCCTTGCGGTCGAAAAGACGGGCCACACAGTCCACTCCGAAGCCTTTGGCAATGGCACTGCAGTCGAGCATCAGCCGCGGGTCGTCTTTGATGACCTTGCCGTTTTCCATCCGGACCTTGTCGATGCCCACAAACTGCCGGATGCTGTCGATGGTCAGGGAGTCAATCTGGGTGGCATTCTTGAACCCGAAGCCCCAGGCATTCACCAGCGGAGCTACCGTAATGTCGAAGGCTCCATGTGTCTCCTCCGAAATCTGCTTGGCCAGCTGGAATACATACGTAAACAGACTGTCGGCCGTGAGGTCGGTATTCTGGTTGATATGTGTGATGACCGACTCCTTGCTGAAAGGAGAAAGCGACTGGTTGACTTTTTCCAGTTCGGCTTCGATTTCGTTTTTCAGGTTTTCGTCAGACTGGTAAGTGATTTTGTACATGGTACCGAATACCAGCCCCTGGTCGGTCTGGAATGGAGCCTGTTTTCTTAATATCAGGACGGTTCCTACAATGAGTAAGACAAGGAATGGCAACTGCCACCGGATCTTGTTGCGTGTCATAAGCTGTATGAGTTAATCTGTTATAGATGATACTGTATGATTCTCTGTAATCAGGCAAGGGTATGTTCCCATAAAATCTTGATGCCGATGCCTATCAGGACGAGACCTCCGAAGAGGGAGACCTTCAGGTGGAACTGCTTGCCGAAGAAGACTCCGATCAGACTGCCCGTCAGGGAGAGTACGAAGGATACGAAGCCGATGATGAGCAGCGGATATCCCAGTTGGGCCACCTGATGGAAGCCGGTGAAGGCAAACGAAATTCCTACTGCCATGGCATCGATGCTCGTCGCTACGGCCAGGGTAAGCAGTACCTTGAGCGAGGTAGGGTCGAAACTGGCCTGCTCTTCGTCGGAAAACTGTTCGCGTATCATGCGTATGCCCAGGATGGTGAGCAGCCCGAAGGCAATCCAGTGGTCGTAATCCTCTATCAGCTGGTTGAATGTACTGGCTCCGTACCATCCCAGCAATGGCATCAGTGCCTGAAAAGCCCCGAATAAAAATCCCATGAGGAGGAAATCCTTCCATCTGATTTTTTTCAGGATGATTCCGCTGGTTACCGAAACCGTAAAACAGTCTATTGCCAGACTGACCGCCAGCAACCATATTTCAAGTGTCGTCATATGTCCTTAAAAAGGTAAGTTGTAAATTAAGTTATAAGTCAGGTTGAAACTGCTTCCGGCATTTTCTCCGAATCCCGGAATGTACCACGGCGTGGAATTCTCGTGGGCAGTGGCACTCATGCGCATCTTGTAGCGTACGGCCCAGCCCATGTGGAACCGCTTGTAGATTCTGACCTTGATGCCTACTACGGCTTCCAGCCAGTGTGCGGAACTGGTCTCGCTGATGTCTCCGAAAGGTACCGATACGTGTCCCCCGTAGTTCGGGTCCTTCATGTCGGGACCGCTCACCTCGTAACTGAAGTTGCTCATACCGTAGCGGAGTCCCACATACAGATATCCCGGCAGGTAAGGCTTGAGGTAGAATACATTGTAATCCATACCGATACGGAAATAAGGAGCCTGTGTCTTGTAGTGAAAGTAGTTGCTCTCGTTGGTGGCATCAGTCTTTCCGTAACCGATTTCGAGGGTAGGCAGAAACCGGTTTTTCAGGTTGCTCTGAATCTGCACCTCAGTGCTGAAGACATCACTTCCCAGCAGGTAGTTGCCCGCTCCTGCGATTTCCACTCCTACGGCCGTACCCTGATAAAGCGGAGAAGCCTTGTACTCCGCCTTCAGCGTTTCCTTGTCCTTCTTCTGCGCCTGTGCCGTCTGCGGCAGCATCAGCAGACTACATACCGGTAGCAGCAACAGTGAAATATATCTTGAAATTCTCTTTCTCATAATTGTCTATGCTTGGGTTGGTAATTAGTAAAGAGTCCATCCGGTGGTGAGTTGCCTTGACTTCGGTAATCTCATAAAACATCATGGATCCGCAGTCCAGGTTGGTGAAATACGGCGTATTCCGGTGATGCACCGTGACGGTATCCGTTCCGGCAAACTTCCGCTCCAGGCTCCGGTATGAGAAGATAAAGCGTGTCTGGTCGTTATAGCTCAGCGGCACCTTGAAACTGCTTGCCCCCGCTTCCTTGTTGATGAGAATTTCTGAGATCAGCGAGTCGTATACCACCCTCGGCTTGAGACTTCCGTCGGGGAGGGTATCATATACGGTTACGTCGGCAACGGTTTCTCCGATTACGGTAATCGTATCGGAAGAGTTGAATTGCTTGCCCATCTGGTCAACCAGGGTGAAATGGGCATATGAGATGGTGTTGGGAGGACAGTTCTCCACCTCGCAGGCGGGGAAGAGCAGGATTCCCAACAGCAAGGCCAGGCCCAGTATGACAGGAAGTTTTCTCATGGTCTTACAGTTCTTTTTCAATTTGGTATTTGTTGCGTTCAGGAGCGTTCCGCACAATCAGTTCGCCGATAAAGCCGGCCAGGAACAGTTGGGTTCCGATCATCATGGTGGTCAGCGCCAGGTAGAAATAAGGACTTTCGGTAACCAGACGGTACGGATTGCCCACGTAGAGGTCGTACAGCTTGTTGGCTCCGATGACGGCTGCCGAGATGAATCCCAGGATGAACATCAGTGAACCGAGGAAGCCGAAGATGTGCATCGGTTTCACTCCGAACTTCGAAAGGAACCAGAGAGTGAGCAGGTCCAGGTAACCGTTTACAAAGCGGTTCAGGCCGAATTTGGTCGTACCGTATTTGCGTGCCTGGTGATGTACCACCTTCTCGCCGATTTTAGAGAAACCGGCATTCTTGGCCAGATAAGGAATGTAGCGGTGCATTTCGCCGTATACCTCAATGTTCTTGATCACTTCCTTGCGGTAAGCCTTCAGCCCGCAGTTGAAATCGTGCAGGTTGTGAATGCCCGAAACGGCCCGTGCCGTTGCATTGAACAGTTTGGTAGGAATGGTCTTCGACAGCGGGTCATACCGTTTCTGCTTCCATCCCGATACCAGGTCATATCCGTCTTCGGTAATCATCCGGTAGAGTTCCGGGATTTCGTCCGGGCTGTCCTGCAGGTCGGCATCCATGGTGATGACCACATCTCCCTCGGCTCTTTCGAATCCGCAGTAAAGGGCCGGCGACTTTCCGTAGTTACGGCGGAACTTGATACCTTTCACCTCTTCGTGCTGCTGGCGCAGCGCTTCGATGACTTTCCATGACCCGTCGGTACTTCCGTCGTTGACAAAGATGATTTCGTAACTGAACCGGTGTGCGTCCATTACACGTTTGATCCAAGCATGCAGTTCCGGAAGAGATTCCTCTTCATTGTATAAAGGAACGATAACAGATATATCCATGTGCGTTAGTATTTTTTTTGTTTCATGACTATGAGGGCTGTAGGCAGGGCCAGCAGCGTTCCGTAAAATATATTTTGAGATACAAGTTGCAGGGTGAGTTGCAGCGGAGTCAGTGAGGCAATCGTTTCGAAGGCCTTCATGAACTGGTCGACGGTGGCCGACAATTCCCCTTGTGCGGCCGACTGCAGCGTTTCCAGTTGGGTGCGGTAGCTTTCAAAGATAAATCCGTTGTCGATGAAGCGGAAATATATATAATGTACGGCAGCCGTAAGGATAGAGGCAAACATATACATGAAAAATGTAAAGGCGAAGGCCCGGAAAAAAGAGAGGCTTCCCTGGCAGCACTCGTTTCTGAACTTACGGGCATAGATGTATCCGAGCACAGGCACGAACAGCGTGAGCAGGATGAACAGCAGCTGCAGCAAAGGGATTTTGAATCCGAGCGGGAAAAGGATGAATTTGATAATCCAGAACAATCCCATGAGGGTTCCGAACCGCATTGCGTGCTCCTGAAGGGTGATAGGTCTTTCTGTCGTCATTTTTCTTTAATATATTATATCCTATGAATGTGCAAAAATACGGTTTTTGTATTTATGCGAGGGTATAAAAACCTAAAAAAACGTGTTTTTGATATTTTTTCTGCATTTTTTTTGCTTCAGGTATTGCAGGTTCAGAAAAAATACCTACCTTTGCACCCGCAAACGAGAAACATCGCAAGATGATATCGCAAGCGAGTTTTGAAATACGGGTAAGTCCCATACGGCCAGCTCCCTTCGAATCCTCCAGGGCTTGATCGCAGCAAAGGTAGTTGG
>OHAB01000163.1_pt1 | contig 73258 bp, 60 predicted proteins | sample 1577031 | NCBI WGS metagenome assembly OHAB01 (sample SAMEA3541477, study PRJEB24748) | human gut metagenome | biome: human gut; feature: human-associated habitat; material: faeces | place: China | collected 2012 | reverse complement strand
GGGCTTTGCCCACACCCACAACCTTTGAAAAGGTTGACCAAACTTTTATAATTACTTGTCGACACAATTTGCTAAACCATAATTTATTCAACTATTGATAAAAATTTTCCCTTAAAATAGCAAAATCCCACTCTGTTTTTTCAGAGTGGGATTTTTTTAAGCATTAGCTGCTTTTGCTTGTTTTTCTTTTTCAGCCTGTGCTCTTTTTAGTTTTGTTCTCTTAATAACCTTAAGACGGCTGAATTCTTCTCTTTCCTTTTCATCAAGAGCATCGGAAATAAACTTTACGGTTTCTTCAAATTTAGGAATCATAATGTTCTTAAGAGCGTTGGCCCTCTTCTGTGTTTTCTTGATTGAAACCGCAAGACGGTAAACACTGTTTTCTATCTCAGCAAGCTCTGCGGTAAGATACTTAACTTCGGTGAATTTCTCGTAAGTTTTATCAATACCTGAGTTTGTAAGTCGCAGTCCGTAGTGCAGGTAGGTTTGAGGTTTTTTCTCGCCAATGGTGAGAATCGGAATTTCAACACCCATTACACTTCTTGAATCAAGTTTTAATGAGTCTTCTTCAGGAATCGTGTTTGAAAGGTCATCGCAAAAGCCGTTTGTAACATTGGCAGTCTGAAGTGCTATGTAAGCTTCTTCATATGCATTGTCGATCTTCTCCTGAATTGCATTGGCGTGGTCGATAAGCGTCATCATTTCTCTTATAAGAATATTACGCTTACGGTCAAGCAGTTCATAGCCGTTTTTGGCAAGAGCAAGCGACTTTTTGGTGTTCATCAGATTACCTTTTGTAGGTACAGCCTGTACAGCCATAGATGCTCAGCACTCCTTTCTGACGGTTATTTCTCAACATAATACTTGTCAAGAATCTGATCGTCAACACGGTCAAGTTCTGATTTTGGAAGTGTAGAAAGTAATTCCCAACCGAGGTCAAGGCTCTGTTCAATACTTCTGTTTTCGTTGAATCCCTGATTAACAAACTTTGATTCAAACAGTCTGCCGAATTCAATATATTTCTTGTCGATAGGGGAGAGTTCTTCCTCACCGATAACGGATGCAAGTGAACGAGCGTCAATTACCTTTGCATATGATGCAAAGAGCTGGTTTGCAAGTGCCTGATGGTCGGCTCTTGTGTAACCCTCACCGATACCGTCCTTCATAAGACGGGAAAGTGAAGGAAGAACGCTTACAGGCGGATAAAGACCTTGTCCCTGTAATGAACGGTCAAGTACAATCTGACCCTCTGTGATGTAACCTGTAAGGTCAGGAATCGGGTGAGTAATATCATCGTTAGGCATTGTAAGAATAGGAATCTGTGTAACAGAACCGTTCTTGCCTTTAATCATACCTGCACGCTCATAAAGTGATGCAAGGTCTGAATAAAGATAGCCCGGGTAACCTTTTCTTGCAGGAATTTCACCCTTTGATGATGAGAACTCACGAAGAGCCTCGGCATATGAGGTCATATCTGTCATAATAACAAGAACATGCATCTCAAGCTCAAATGCAAGGTACTCGGCAATAGTAAGAGCACATCTTGGAGTAAGTGTTCTTTCGATAATCGGGTCATTCGAAAGGTTTAAGAGCATTACAACTCTTGAAAGTACGCCGCTTTCTTCAAAACTCTTTCTGAAGTATTCAGCAACATCTTTCTGAACACCCATTGCTGCGAATACTACGCAGAAGTTATTAGCATTTGCACCGCTGATTTTTGCCTGACGAACAATCTGTACCGCAAGGTCATTGTGCTTCATACCTGTACCTGAAAAGATAGGAAGTTTTTGACCTCTGATAAGTGTCATAAGTGTATCAATGGTAGAAATACCTGTGTTGATGTAGTTCTTAGGATAAATTCTTGAAACAGGGTTGATAGGTGTGCCGTTAATGTTAGCACGCTTTACAGGGAAAATATCTCCGAGTCCGTCAATAGGTCTGCCTGCACCGTCAAGTACACGACCTATAATTTCAGGAGAAAGAGGCATTTCCATTGGGTGACCTGTAAGTCTTGTTCTTGTATTTGTAAGGCTGATTCTTCTTGTGCCCTCAAATACCTGAACAACAATCTTTTCGCCCTCAATCTGTACGACACGGCCCTGTCTTACTGTGCCGTTATCAAGGCGGATGTCAACAATTTCCTCGTTGGAAACGCCTTTTACTCCGTCAAGAACTATGAGTGAGCCGTTAATTTCTTTAACGCCGACATAATCTATAATCATTGTGCGTTTCCTCCTTACATAATTGAGTCAAGCTTTTCATCAATTTCCTTGATATATTCATCAAAGAGTTCAGGCTTGCTGTTAGGAATATCATATTTCATCTTTGTAAGTTTATCGAACAAACCAAGCTCAATAACCTTTGAAATAGGAATTTCCTTGGTAACAACCTTCTTAGCCTTATCGTAAAGGTGAAGAATTGTTTTCATCATAAGTTTCTGCTTTTCAAGTGGAACATAAGTATCATCAGCGTGGAAAGCATTTTGCTGTAAGAAACCTACACGAACTACTCTTGCAGCTTCAATGACAAGTTTCTGGTCATCAGGAAGTACATCGGAACCGATAAGTTTTACGATTTCCATAAGCGAGCTTTCTTCCTGAAGAAGTGCGCTGATTCTGTTACGATACTCAATAAAGTCTTTACCGAGGTTTTCTTCAAACCAAGGGTCAAGGTCGTTAAAGTATTCGCTGTAGCTGTTCATCCAGTTGATAGCAGGATAATGTCTTGAATAAGCAAGAGACTTATCAAGTGCCCAGAAACAACGGGTAAATCTTTTTGTGTTCTGTGTAACAGGCTCGGAGAAGTCTGAACCCTGCGGAGAAACCGCACCGATAAGTGTTACAGAACCCTCACCGCCTGAAAGAACTTCCGCACGGCCGCCACGCTCATAGAACTCGGCAAGTCGTGAAGGCAAGTAAGCCGGGAAACCTTCCTCGGCAGGCATTTCCTCAAGTCGGCCTGAAATCTCACGAAGAGCCTCGGCCCAACGAGAAGTTGAGTCAGCCATCATAGCAACATGGTAACCCATATCTCTGTAATATTCGCCAAGTGTGATACCTGTGTAAATTGATGCCTCACGGGCTGCAACAGGCATATTTGATGTGTTGGCAATAAGAACGGTTCTGTCTGTCATAGGACGCTGTGACTTAGGGTCGATAAGTTCAGAGAATTCTTCGAGTACCTGGCTCATCTCGTTACCACGCTCACCGCAGCCTACATAAATAATAATATCAGCGTCGCACCATTTTGCGAGCTGGTGCTGTGTCATAGTTTTACCTGTACCGAAACCGCCCGGTATAGCGGCTGTACCGCCCTTAGCAATAGGGAAGAGAGAGTCAATAACTCTCTGACCTGTAATAAGCGGAATTGAAGATGCAAGTCTGTCCTTTACAGGACGAGCGGTTCTGATAGGCCATTTTTGACAAAGTGTGAGGTTGTGCTCAACGCCGTTATCATCTTTAATAACAACAATTGTGTCAAAAAGCTTGTATTGACCGTCAGGCATAACCTTGGTAACAACGCCTGAAAGTTCAGGGTGAACCATAAGTCTGTGTTCAATGATTGGTGTTTCGGGGAGTGTAGCATAAATCTGACCACCCTCGAGTTTGTCGCCAACCTTTACTTTCATTGTAACATTCCAGAGCTTTTTGTCATCAAGAGAAGAAACAGATGCACCTCTGTCAATGAAAGCGCCTGCCTGTTCCTCAATAGCCTTAAGAGGACGCTCAATTCCGTCAAAAATATTATCAATAATTCCCGGTCCGAGAAGTACATTCATAGGTGCGCCTGTACCTGTAACAACATCTCCCGGTTTAAGACCGGTTGTTTCTTCATATACCTGAATTGTGGTAAAATCAGAAGTTATACCGATTACTTCACCGACAAGGTTCTGTTCACCTACATGAACCATTTCCATCATTTCAAAGCAATCAGCATCTTTTACGGTAACAACAGGTCCGTTAATTCCATAAATAACATTATTTTCCATTTGTATTACCATCTTCTTTCGGATAAAATCAAGAAGGTCAATTAGTTAAGAACGCTCAGACCTGAGTTCTCAATAAACCATTCTCTCTGTGCAGAGAGCTTTGTGTCGAGTGTTTCATCGGCAACAATTCTCATTGATTTGCAGTAGCCTTTAAGACCGCCGATTTTGATTGAGTTGTCTTTAACAAGTTCAGCCATTCCGTGGAATGCGGCAAGGATTTCTGTTGAATACTTCATATCCTTTTCATTTATATAAACAACACAACGGTTATCGTCAAAAAGTTCTGCAATCTGTCTTGCACTGTCAACAAGTTTTAATTTATATTCTTTGGTTTCTGTGTATTTAATAAGCTTTTGTGCAGCCATTTCAAATACTTCGTCAGTCATTTTTGCTCTTTCTCTAAAGAGTTTTTTCTGACTTTCCTGAACAAGTCTGGCAAGTTTGCTTGTTTCTACATACTTTTTAGCTTCAAGCTGCTGCTGTATGTAGCGTTCGCTGTCACGCTTGCCGTTTTCTTCGGCTTTTTTGAGTTTTTCTTCCTTTAAAAGCTCAACTTCAGTATTGGCAATAGACTTTTGTTCTTCGGTGTATCTTTGTATGGCTTGCAAAAAGTTATCGGTTTTTGTGGTATTTTCCATATTAATAACCTCTCAGCTCATTCAGAGTTTTACGCCAATAGCGTCCTGAACATATTTTGTGATACTGTCTTTGGTGCGTCCGTTGCCATGACGGTCTGGGATTTCTACAATCAAAGGCTTTTTGCGGTTGAGCTTTAAGTCATAGATAAGGTCAGGGCAGAGAGAAACAAGAGTTTCTGTCATAAGAATAACAGCCACATCTTCTCTCTCCATAGCCTTAGTAAGCTCTCGTGTAACCTCTTGTTCCGTATGAACAACTACACCGTCAATACCTGCAAAACGCATACCCATTTTAGTATCAACATTATCGCTTATAAGAAAAAATTTCATTTTTCGTCATATCCTTTATTTCTTCAATTAGCTGAAGAGAATCAAGATTGAGATAAGCATACCGTAAAGGGCAACACCTTCACCGAGAGCAACGAAGATGATTGCTTTACCAAATGCCTTTGGATCTTCACTTGTTGCACCGATAGCTGCAGGAGCTGCGTTACCTACGGCAATACCACCGCCGATACATGAAAGACCAACTGCGATAGCTGCGCCGATATATGCAAAGCTCTTAGATGACTGCTGAGCAACCTGTACTGCCTCTGAAACTGTGTTTGCATCTGCTGCACCTGCTACGATTGGGCAAAGAAGGCAAATTGCAAATACTGCTGCGAATGAAGCAATCTGCATTAAAACTGTTTTCTTTCTGTTATGACCTTTTTCGTAAGCCTTTACAGCTACAACTACTGATGCTACAAGAAATACAACAGGGAGTGCCAACATAACTAAATTTAAGATGCTCATAATGATTTACCTCCAAAAATAAATAAACAATAAAATATATAATTAAGTTTTTCAACTTAACTGTTTTGTGTAAGTTTTAGCTTGACAGGTTCGTATGGTCTGCCTTCGCCTGAATAGAAACGGCTGAAAAGCTCATAGTATTCAAGTCTTAATACCTGAATTGCTACGAGGAGAGCCTCAAGTACCATTACTATAACATTACCTACTACAACAATTGGCCAGTAGGCAATAGGACCTGCGGTTTCGGCAAGAACAAATACAACCATCATCATACCTGCGTGAACAAGAACGAATGCACCTACACGCAAGAAACTCATTGTGTTTGTTACATAGCTTAAAAGAACTTCGATTGATTCAAAAATATTTTCAACAATGTAGTCCTTCCAGCTTTCCGGTTTCCAGTCAGGTTCTTTGTTTACCAAACCGCCAAGCGGCTCAGCAAAGAAAATTAAGATAAACGGAATTACAATCAGGAATATAATGTACGGAGCGTTGAATACGGGAAGTCCGAACAAAAGCTGACCTGCAATACCGAATACTATTGCGCTGTAGAAAATTATACCTGCCACACCGCTCGTGCTGAACAATGCTCTGCCATAATCCTTTTGTCGGATTGATGTGTAGACATTGAGGAACATTGCGGTAATTAAAAGGAATACGCCAATGCCTATGGCTATAAGAATAATCTTTGTTGCCATTTCGGAGCTCATTACCTCAATAGGCTTTTCTTCAAGTCCGAAGAGAGCTTTGTACATGGGGTCGAGCAAATGCTCAAATCCGAACACACTGCCGAATACAAGTCCGAAGAATGCAGATGAAATACCGCACGGTGCAAGTATTTTACCAATTGCCATCTTTTTGATTTTATACATCAATATACCTACAACAGTAAGGCAGATACCCTGACCGACATCGGCAAACATAATACCGAATATAATAATGTAAGTTATTGCAACAAAAAGTGACGGGTCAATTTCATTGTATTTTGGCACGCCGTACATTGAAGTATAAAACTCAAACGGTCGTGCAAGGAAACAGTTTTTGAGTTTAACAGGCGGAGATTTTTTAATCTCGTTCTTTGCGTCTGAAAATTCAACTGTAACGCTTCTGTGTTTGCAAAGTCGTTTTTTTAGCTGTTTTGCAAACTCGGTCGGCACCCAGCCTACAATAATAAAGCTCTTGTTGTACTGCAAAGCTTTAGTTCTTATAGTTGAGTACAAAGAAAGTTCTTCAAGTTTTGACAAATATTTTAAAATTCTTTCTTTGTTAATGGAAAGATAATCGTCAATACGCTTTTCGGTATCTTTGTAAACATTCTCAAGGTGGGGAATAAGTGCCGTAAGTTTTTTCATATGCAGAGTTGGCGTTGAATTAACACCGATTATGTCGCATCTCTCAAAGAAAAGACTTGAAAAAACTCTGTCAATTTCTTCTGTCTTATCAGCGGGAGCAAGATAAACGCCCCAATAATAAGCTTTATCTTCTGTACACACCGAAAAATCAATATAAGGGTCATCCTTATAATTTTCCAGTTTTACATAGCTGTCCTTAGGAAGTCTTCCGAATCTTGCATTTACATATTTAAGCTCAAGCAGCTTTTCTATTTCAATGTCAAGTCCGACAAAGTGCTTTGTTTCGTCAAGGTTTTGTTTTGCCTCAAGCAATTGCTCGGCGGCAAAATCTCTGTCTTCAACAAGCTCGTTTAGTTCATCGCAAATCTTATTGCAAAACAATTGAATATCCTGATATGTCGGATTAAAATTGCTTACATCGACAAGCGGGAACTGCCTTTTTGTAAGTCCTAATGAAGCCTTGAGGTTAGTGAGATGTTCGGCATAAATATTTTTGGTCTGAAGATGTGAAAAACCTTGGGTATTGTTGTAAAAAACAGACACATCATCGGGATGAAAAACTCCCGATTCTCCCAAAACGGTAATAACATCGTCAATCTCATCCATAAAGCCGATTATATTAACAGCTTGCATGGTTGATACAGCCAAATAAAATCACCTCTTTGTTAGTGGTACTGCTTACTAAACGATAAGCAGGGACTGTATTTTTTTAGAATCAAGTTTATATCGTGTACCTTCAATCAAGGTTATAATATTCATAAGCTCGGTTTCGGCAACGAACATATATGAAATCATCACAACAGAAGGATTGTTTGAGAAATACATATTCTTTCTTGCAAGTTTGTATTTTACTCTTGGGCTGATGTCACTTGCGTAAACATAACCTATTTGTTCAATCATCTTACCGGTGTGAGTTTCCTGCATTACGGAGAATACTTCTCCGGAGGATTCCGCACGGCACATTCTGTCGAGAGTTTTTTCACTGATGCTTGAGAAAGGGTAGAGCAGGTTGTTTTTTATTTGCTCCGGTGTAAGGTTATAATACTTTTTAAGACGAAGTACACGGGAGAAATTATTGTAATCGTTGATTACGGTAAAAAGCTCCATAAGCTCTTTTCTTTCAGTGCCTTTTGTTTTGCTCTTTATTACCTTTTTGAGGTTGGAGAAAACAAAAGTATAAAGATCATTTTCAATATCCGATATAGGCAAAAGATTGTTTTCGTCGGGCTTGTATTTTTCAAATATTTGAGAATACTTTGTATTGCTCAAAATGGTGAGAAATTCATCGTAATTTCTTGCAAGCGCAAGTTTCTGCAAATCAATCTCCGTATGTTTTGCAAAATATGTCGGATACTGATAAATAAACTTTTCAGTAGATGAAGTATTCAGCAAAGTGAGAAAGCGCATTATCTGTTCAATCTCGGTTCTGCTTATAACATAAGCTGAAAAGCCGGTGCTCATCTGGGAATCATATCTGCAAAGCGAGTCAAACTCATAGAAAAGATGCTGCCTTAAAAGAACCTCAAGTCTGCCACGGTGAACATCACGCTCATTTATATCACGCAATGCTTCCGCATAGTGCGTATATGACTTAAGATAAGACATTACTTCTGCAACACTGTTTGAGTTAAGCAAACTGTTGTAGTCCTTTTCGGTAAGTCTTTTACCAAACTTTGCTCTTGCTTTTGCAAGCACCGCAAACGAAGTGGAAGACACAGCTTTCGCACCTCCTTTAAAATAATATGCTTAATAAATGGATAGTTATCCGATAGTTCGTTTAGCAATTTCATCTGACCATTTGTCAGCATTTGCCTCGAAATCAGATTTAAGTTTAATTAAAACAGATTTATGCTTCTGACGAGTATCCTGCCACTGATGTCTGATGTCCTTGTCAATATAAGCACTCTGGCGCTCAATGGTTTCGTCAGCTTTTGACATATAGGAATCGTAGATTACCTTTGCTTGAGCGTCAATCTCTTTGGCAAGAGCTTCTTTGTTTTTTTGATTTTCTTCATCGAAGGCTTTTGCCTCAGCGTCTGCTTCAACAATCTGTTTAATCATATCCTTCAAAAAATCACCCCCTGAGATTAATTCTTGAGAGCCTGAAGCGGTGCAGGAATTCTTCCTCCTCTGTTGATAAATTCAGCCGGTGAGCCTTTTCTTAGCGGCATTACAGGACCGTAGCCGAGAAGTCCGCCAAAGTTAAGTGTTTCGCCTGCTTTTTTACCAATAGCGGGAATAAGTCTTACAGCGGTTGTCTTAGTGTTTACCATACCGATAGCTGCTTCATCTGCAATAATTGCAGAGATAACCTCGGCACTTGTGTCACCCGGTACAATAATCATATCAAGACCAACTGAACATACGGCTGTCATAGCCTCAAGTTTAGTTATGTCGAGATATTCGTTTTCAGCTGCATAAATCATACCTGCATCCTCCGATACCGGAATGAAAGCGCCGCTAAGTCCGCCAACATGTGACGAAGCCATTACGCCGCCTTTCTTAACAGCATCGTTAAGAAGAGCAAGAGCAGCAGTTGTACCGTGACATCCGCATACTTCAAGTCCCATTTCTTCAAGAATATGTGCAACACTATCGCCGACTGCCGGTGTAGGTGCAAGTGAAAGGTCAACGATACCAAAAGGAACGCAAAGTCTTTTGCTTGCTTCTTTTGCTACAAGCTGACCCATTCTTGTGATTTTAAATGCGGTTTTCTTAACCATATCGGCGATTTCGGCAATATTTTTGCCTTCGCCGCCCTTAGCAAGAGCAGCTCTTACTACGCCCGGTCCCGAAACACCGACATTGATAACGGTATCAGCCTCGCCGACACCGTGGAAAGCTCCTGCCATAAACGGGTTATCTTCAGGAGCGTTACAGAATACTACAAGCTTTGCAGCGCCGATGCAATCACGGTCTGCTGTAGCTTGAGCAGTCTGAACTACAGTTTTACCCATCATTTTGACTGCATCCATATTGATACCGGCTTTTGTTGAACCGATATTTACCGAAGAGCAAACAAAATCGGTAGTTGCAAGTGCTTCGGGGATACTCTCTATAAGCGCATAGTCACCGCTTGCGAAACCTTTTTGTACAAGAGCGGAATAACCGCCGATGAAGTTTACGCCGAGTTCTTTTGCGGCTTTGTCGAGTGCGTGAGCAAATTTTACTACCTTTTTACTCTGGCATGGTGCAGCTACCATTGCGATAGGGGTAACTGAAATTCTCTTATTTATAATAGGAATACCGTACTCCCTCTGGATATCCTCGCCTGTTTTTACGAGGTCTTTGGCAGAACGGCAGATTTTGTCGTATACCTTTGTGCAGGCTTTGTCAATATCGTCATCAATACAGTCTAAAAGTGAAATGCCCATTGTAATTGTTCTTACATCGAGATTTTCGTTATCAATCATATTGATAGTTTCAAGTATATCTTTTGTTTCGAGCATAGGTGTTTATCCTTTCAATCCATATTTAAGGGCAAATTAAATTCTGTGCATACTGTTGAATATATCTTCGTGCATTACATGAATCTTAGTTGCAGTAGCCTCTCCGACAGCGTCAAGGTCGGTTCTTAACTTTTCAAAATCAATTTTATCTTCATTGAATTCAATAAGCATAACCATTGCAAACATATCCTGAAGAACGCTCTGTGTTACCTCAACGATGTTTGCGTTGTCAGCAGCACAAGCAGCTGATACCTTTGCAAGTATTCCGACTGTGTCCTTACCGATTACTGTAATTATAGCTTTCATAAGTTACCTCCGTATTTGCAAGATTTTAATTTTATTCCTGCAAAAGAATTATAAAAGAATTATATGATTGTTTTTTATCATTACCTTATTATATAACTAAAATCTAAGAAAGTAAAGCCTTATATTGCATAAATTTGGCGAATATGGTATTATTTATTACGGAGGCTTGATAACTATGATTTTATGTGATGTTCATACTCATTCAAACAATTCTTTTGACGCTGAAAATACAGTGGAAGAAATGTGTAAATCTGCCCTAAATAAGGGATTTTACGCAATGGCAATTACCGACCATTGCGAAGCACCTTTTATCAAGTTTGGCTATAACGAAGAATTCGGAGATTTTAACGAAAGAATACCTTTGTCATTTTTGCAAACCAAAAACGCACAGATAAAATATAGACAAAAACTCAAGGTTTTATGCGGAATAGAGCTCGGCGAGCCTATGCACGATCCGGAATGTACCGAAAAAGCGCTTTCTTTTGGCGATTTTGACTTTGTTTTAGCGTCTTTGCACAATTTAAAAAATATGGAAGATTTCTTTTTTATCGACTTTAATAATTGTAATATTTCCGAAATTTTGAAATTATATTTTAATGAACTTGCAGAAACAGCGACCTTCAGTGACTTTGACAGCCTTGCTCATCTTACATATCCTTTAAGATATATTTTTGAAACAACAGGGGAATATCCCGACCTTACACCTTATCAAGATGTTATTGACGATATATACAGAACACTGATTTCAAACAATAAAGCTCTTGAAATTAATACTTCGGGTTTATTCAAACCCATCGGCAGAACTTTGCCCGATGAATTTCAGCTAAAGCGCTATCGTGAACTCGGCGGAAAGCTTATCACTGTCGGAAGTGATGCCCACACAAGCACTGCTGTCGGAAACGGAATAGAAGAGGGAATAAGACTTGCACATAAGTGCGGATTTAAGTCGTATACTATCTTTGAAAAGCGCCGCCCGATTGCTATACCGATAGAATTTTAATTAAACTATACCGTATATCTTAATAGATATTGTGTTGTTTATCATATTATAACGCAAGTTTAAAATAATTCAACCGCTAATTTGGGTTACTGTATCTATTAATGTACAAAACTATAAATATTGTTTAATAAACCGAATAAAAACAAATAAAAAAACAGACATTTCTCAAAAGTTGGAAATGTCTGTTTTGTGCTTTAGTTTAATTATATTATGTCAAGGCAGCTTATTATGTCAAGACAGCTTATTATAATGTCTTTGCAAGTTCTTTTATGTATTCTCTTAATTGGTCTTTAGTTTCGGGATGTTCAAGACCTACTTCGATTTGAGCCTGAAGAATACCGAATTTATTGCCCATATCGTATCTTCTGCCCTCAAATTCAACGGCTGTCATACCGTCTGTAACAGCGATTTCACGCATTGCGTCTGTAAGCTGAATTTCACCGCCTATGCCCGGCTGTGTTCTTTCAAGAATTTCAAAAATTTCTGACGGAAGAACACATCTGTCTATGATAGAGTAAAGTGAGAGAACTTCCTCCGGAGTTTGCGGTTTTTCTTTCATATCTGTGCATTTAAATACATTGTCATAAATATGCTCAACTTTAAGTGAACCGTATTTATGAATGTCTTTTGCATCAACTTTTTTAACGCCGACAACACCTTTGCCAAACTCGCCGTAATGTTCAATAAGCTGACCGATGGCTGGTTTTTCGCCTACGATTGCGCCGTCGCCGAAAAGTACGGCGAAAGGTTCATTACCTACAAAAGATTTTGCTTTTAAAATAGCGTGGCCTAAACCCTTCATTTCTTTCTGACGAATGAAAGTGATATTTGCGAGATTTGAAATACCTCTTACTGTTTCAAGAAAATCAAGTTTGCCGCTTTTTTCAAGGATTGCCTCAAGTTCAGGGGATGCATCAAAATGGTCTTCGATAATGCCTTTACCTCTGTTTGTAACGATAAGAATATCTGTTATTCCGGCTGCAACTGCCTCTTCAACGATATACTGAATGGTCGGTTTGTCTACGATCGGGAGCATTTCCTTTGGCATTGATTTTGTCGCGGGAAGTACTCTTGTGCCGAGTCCTGCTGCAGGTATAACTGCTTTTGTAATTTTCATATTTTCCTCCGATATTTGTTTTTAAACGAACAGCGGCATATAAGCGATTGCTAAAAATACAAATGTTGCCACAACTGCTATGGCAAGGTTTACGCCACCCTTGTTTTCAATCTGCTCGTTAATTTTTGACTTTGTGGTTGCTGCTTCTTCGTCTGATTCTTTATCAAAACTCGAAGCGTAGTTTTTAATTGATGAAATTTTCTTTATGCAGTGTTTAAAATACATTCTGTTTGTTCTGAAACCGCAGATAAGCATAATGGCAAATCTGATTGCTCCGAGAATGTACGGAACAGCAAAGTACAAAAGATTTGTAGAGGACATACCGGCAAATAAATCGCCGACATTAGCACCGCTGTATCCGCTTTGAAGTATGGCAGAGTAATTATCCATATAAATGTTGTATGCCTCTGTAAATTCAGGTGTGGATTGTATAATAAGTGTGCCTGCAAGCAATCCTACCACGATTACCGATATAACAATGCCGATTGCGTACATTTTCCTGTAAAGCATATATGCACCGGGTAAAATAGCGGATACAAAGCTGAATCGTGATTTATTTGTTCTTAAGATTGAACCGAAAACACGCATAAAGTAGTTTGTATTTTTGCCGACAAATTTTGAAACCTCACCTGCGGTTACATTATCTGCCATTTTTTCGTCTGCCTTAAAACCTGCCATCGGATCAAACGCAATAAAAGGTATTCCGCCGTTTTGCGGATTTTGACCGAAAGGAAAACCGTTCATATCCGGCGGAACATTATTATTTCCGTTTACGGAATCATTCTTGGGTTGATTGTCTTTTAACAGAGGCGCTCCGCAATGTTCGCAGTAAAACAAAGTGTTGTCGTTTGGATGACCGCAAATTTTGCAGATTACTTCATTGTCTGTGCCGCTCTCTTTGTCAGCTTCAAAGTCATCGGAACTGTCCGGTTGATCATTTTCAAATGAAAAATTTTGTGAATGTTTATCCTGATAAAAGCAGTGTTCCTCCTGCTCGTAGCATTCTCTGTGGTGCGGCGTGCCGCATTCAGGGCAAACTACTATATCATCGCCCTCTTTAAACTGTTTGTTACAAACAGGGCATTTATATTTATAAAAATCCATATTTGCCTCCGGGTATTTTTATACAAACTAATTATAACAAATAATCTTATTAATTGCAACCATAATTTATTATAATATTTTAAATGTATATAATTTCTGAATTTTATTATTTAACCGCAAAAAGAATATATTTATTTAGAAAATATTGTAATAAATTGGTAAATCTGATATAATGAAAATGTTAAAATTTTTGAGCAAGGAGGATTACTTGTGAATGATAAAGTGAGCGTACAAGTGGTAACCTTTGGAGCAATGAATTTTGCAATGCAGCAAAACTATGTTCCGCTTGTGCGCAGCGTAACGATAAAAAATAACAGCGATGAGGAAATTAAAGATATTATGTTAAAAATTTCCTTTGAACCTGAATTTGCAAAGCCGTTTACACATAGAATTACGGTTTTACCTCCGCATACCGAAATTGAGGTAAGTCCTGTTAATATTATAGTATCTACGGAGTTTCTGTTCTCACTGACAGAGAGAATTGTTGCACAGATCAGCGTACAGCTTTTATGCGGCGAAGAAGAACTTGTAAATGCCGGTGACAATATTGATTTGTTTGCCTATGATGAGTGGAGCGGCTGCTATATAATGCCTGAACTGATTGCGGCTTTTGTAACACCTAATCATCCCGCTGTCTCGGGCATCCTTAAAATTGCAACCGATTATTTAAGAAAATGGGGAAAAGACCCGAGCATAACAGGTTATCAGAGCCGCAATGCAGATGTTGTAAAACTGCAAATGGCTGCTGTTTATGCCGCTTTACAGTCAAAAAATATTGTGTATAATAATCCGCCTGCAAGTTTTGAAAAAGCAGGTCAGCGTGTGCGACTTCCTTATTCTGTAATTGAGCAGAAACAAGGTACTTGCATTGACCTTGCGGTTACATATGCGTCTTGTCTTGAGGCGGCAGGACTTTTCCCTTTAATAATGATAAAAAAAGGTCACGCATACTGCGGCTGCCGCCTTGAAGAGGAAACTTTTGCCGATTGTGTAATTGATGATTTTTCGGCTATTGACAAACGAACGGTAAGCGGAAATGAAGATATTTTGCTTGTAGAATGTACGGATTTTACGGCGGGAGAAAAGATTGATTTTGACAGAGCGGTAAAGCACGGAAAAAATAATCTGTCAGATTCGGAAAATTTTATATGTGCTGTTGATGTTAGAAGAGCAAGAGCGGGAGGACTGCGGCCGATTCCGCAAAAAATAGATAGCAACAGTATTTGCGGTTATGACGGGACGGTTGATTCGGTTTCTGATTATCAGGCAGCTGCACCTAAGAAACTTAACAGAAGCGGTACAGGTGTAATCGGATATGAGGAAAGTTCGCTTTCAAGAATACAGATATGGGAGAGAAAGCTGCTCGATTTCAGTTTGAGAAACTCACTTTTAAATTTCAGAATTACCAAAAACGCTTTGCCGATTTTAACTCATGATCTTGCCGCTCTTGAGGACAGCATTGCAGACGGAGTATCTTTTTCAATACGGGAATTGCCGAGCGAATGGACGGCGTCGCTTAGAGATGCAAGGCTTTATGAGATAGAAAACGAAAATGACCTTGCAACAAATATTGCAAGCGAAGAGTTTAAAAGCAAAAGACTTTGTGCGGTTATGCACGACGAAGAACTTGAAAAAACTCTGAAAAATATTTACAGAACAACAAAGTCAAGCATAGAGGAAAACGGTTCAAACACACTTTTCTTAGCACTTGGATTTTTAAAGTGGTACGAAAGCGATATTTCGGAAAAGCCACGCTATGCACCGCTTATTATGATTCCTGTTGAGCTTGTAAAAAGTTCGCATAATAAAGGCTATTTATTGAGAAGCAGACAAGAGGAAACCCAGATTAATGTTACATTGATTGAGTATTTAAGGCAGATTTTCGAACTGAAAATACCGAGCCTTGACCCACTGCCCGAGGACGAGCACGGTACGGACATTCCGCTTGTTTTCAATACGGTTCGTAATTGTATTCTTGACAAAAAGCGTTGGAATGTTGTGGATATGGCTTGCTTGGGACAGTTTTCGTTCGGTCAGTTTGTAATGTGGAGTGACCTTAGAAACCGTGCCGACGAATTAATGCAAAATAAGGTTGTTGCAGGTCTTATTGATAAGAAAATTACTGTTGAGCAGGAAGAAAATCCGCTGACGGTGTCTGAACTTGATGAGCGCATCGCACCCGATGACCTTGCAATACCGTTGAGCGCAGATTCTTCACAGATGCTTGCCATTGCAGAGGCGGCAAAGGGAAAAAGTTTTGTACTTCACGGACCTCCCGGAACAGGTAAGTCGCAGACAATTACAAATTTAATCGCAAATGCGCTTTATCACGGTAAATCTGTTCTTTTTGTCGCAGAAAAAATGGCGGCTCTTAATGTGGTTCAACACAGACTTGAAAATATCGGTCTTGCTCCGTTCTGCCTTGAACTTCACTCAAATAAGGCGAGCAAAAGCAGTGTGCTTTCTCAACTCGAAAAATCACTTGAAGTCGGCAGAATAAAGCATCCCGAAAAATACAAAGCAACAGCAGACAGGCTGAAAGCTATGCGTGTGAGTATGAATTCTGTAATTGACGGACTTCATAGAAAGCACGAGAGCGGAATTTCCGTGTATGACGCTATAGAACAATATGAAACCTGTGCTGAATTTAAGAATAAAATAACAATTCCGCAAGAAGTTATTAACACTGTTAATGATGACAGAATAGAACAGCTTTCATCCTTAATTTTAAGTTATAAAAATTCTGTTGACGGTGTAGGTGATATAGTTAATAATCCGCTTAAAAATATTTCTCTTACGGAATATTCTATACCGTTAAGAGAAAAGCTGTATTCGGATTGTGTAAATTTGCTTAATTTATATAATAATGCAAAATCGTGCATTGAAAGAATTTTCGGTACATTTAATATCAATGCCGAATTAAGTGAAAAATCAATCAAAAACATTTTAAATCTTTGCAGAGCGTTGCTTATTCCTTCGGCTTTTTCTCCAAGCCTTATTCTTGAAAATAATTACAATGCGGTAACTCAAAAGCTGAATAATTATTATGAAAGCATTTGTAACGAAAACAGAGAAAAACAAGAGATTGAAAAAGTGTTTACAAGCGGTATTTATGAATATAACTGTATTCAGGCTCTTAATGAATGGAATGTTGCTCAATCAAGTTGGATACTTAGCAGACATTCAAAACAGAAAAAACTTTTGAAAGAAGTTGCAACATTTTGTGTTATGCCAAATGCCGTTACCAAAGAAAATATTATCAATTGGTATCAGCGACTTATTAATTTTAATAAATTGCACAATGATAATATGACTTGCGGTAATGAGCTTAGGTATATACTTAATGAATTAGGTTCTGATTTTAAACAGGCAATTGATAAAACCGATTTCGTCTACAATGCGATAAGTGTGTATAACTATAATGAAATCAGAACAATATTGAATGCTTTTAAGAATATTAATCTTGCACAGCTTGGAAACGATGTTAATTGTGCAGAAAATTATATATTAAAATGGAATGATTTTTCCGACATTTTCAAAGTTAATATTGATAATGAGCAGAGCGACAATTGGCTTGACCGCACCGGAAATACTCTTAATAATATAAGTAAGAATATTGACAAATTGTATGCGGTTACGGAATATAACGCTAAGCGTGAACAGCTTGCAAATGAACAGCTCGAGTGTATTTGTAATGCAGTTGAAAGCGGTATTGTTAATAAGGAAAATGCAGTTGACGCTTTCAGATGCAATGTGTATTATGCGCTTGCACTCAAATATATTTCTGTTGACGAGAGCTTGAGCACATTCAGAAGCAACAGCTTTGAGCAAACTATAAAAGAATACCACGCATTAATTGATGAATATTCAAAACTTACTGTTCAGGAACTTGTGGCTAAACTTTCATCTCAAGTGCCTGTTTCGGGTTCGGCAGGTGCGTCATCTTCCGAACTCGGTATTCTTAAAAGAGCGATAAAAAGCAACGGCAGAATGATGTCGATAAGAAAGTTGTTTAACGAAATCCCTGCATTATTACGCAGACTTTGCCCGTGTATGCTTATGAGCCCGATTTCTGTTGCACAATACATTGACCCGTCATTCCCTAAATTTGACCTTGTGGTGTTTGATGAAGCATCACAGCTTCCGACAAGCGAAGCTGTCGGCACTATAGCAAGAGGTGAAAATGTTGTGGTAGTCGGTGACCCTAATCAGTTGCCGCCGACAAGTTTCTTTAAATCAAACAGAATTGATGAAGAAAACATAGAAAACGAAGATCTCGAAAGTTTGCTTGATGACTGCCTTTCGATTTCAATGCCGCAGATGTACTTAAAATGGCACTACCGTTCTCGCCACGAAAGTCTTATCGCATACAGCAATATGAAGTATTACGATAATAAACTTTATACATTCCCGTCGCCGAACGACAGAGTGTCGGCAGTTAAACTTGTACACATTGACGGCTACTACGATAAGGGCGGTACAAAGCAGAATAAAGCCGAGGCAGAGGCTGTGGTAAATGAAATTATCCGCAGATTATCTGATGAACAACTGCGTACAAAGAGTATCGGCGTTGTAACTTTTAATATTATTCAACAGAATTTAATTGAAGATATGCTTGCCGATGAATTTTCTAAAAAACCCGAACTTGAAAAATACGACAGCGAATCCGCAGAACCCGTATTTGTTAAAAATCTTGAGAATGTACAGGGCGATGAGAGAGATGTAATTCTGTTTTCAGTCGGCTACGGTCACGATAAGGACGGCAAAGTTTCTATGAACTTTGGCCCGCTTAACCGTGACGGCGGCTGGCGCAGACTTAATGTTGCAATTTCAAGAGCAAGACAGGAAATGATTGTGTATTCCACTCTTACTCCCGAGCAGATTGATTTGTCACGCACAAGAGCACTCGGCGTTGAAGGGCTTAAAGGCTTTTTGAAATTTGCGGGACAGAACCGAAATATTGTTATACCCGACGGCAAAGTTTCTGTTCATAACGATAATAGAGTTATTGAAGAAATTGCCAAAGAGATAGAAAAACTCGGCTATAAGGTGAACTGCAATATCGGTTGTTCGGAATACAAGATTGATATTGGTATCGTTGACCCTGAAAATCCCGACAGTTATCTGCTTGGTATTCTTGCCGACGGTGAAAACTGCAAAAATTCCGCAACATCTAAAGATAGATTTGTATTACAGCCCGATGTGCTTGCAGGTCTTGGCTGGAAAATTATGCGTGTATGGACTCTTGATTGGCTCGATGATTCGGCTCGTGTAATTGAAAAGATTAAATCAGAAATTGAAAATGCGATTTCGGGCAAAAATACCAAGCAAAAAATTTCAGAGCAAAACAAAACTCAAAGTTTAGAATTTGAAAAAATTGATACATCAACACAGATTGAACAGACAAGACAGCGAAAGTACGAAACAGTCGATTCTCAAATTCTCGGAAGTTCTGAAAGCTTTTATACAGCAGCGGCAGAGGTTGAAATTCAAAAGCTGATGTTTAAAATTATCTCTGTTCAAGCACCGATAAGTAAAAAAGCATTGTACAAAAGTGTGCTTTCGGCTTACGGCATTTCTCGATCGGGTAACAGGGCAGAGGCGATACTTGACGGTATTCTCGGCAGAATAATGCACTCCGAAACCTCTGACAACGGGGTGATATTCGTATGGCAGCCCGAACAAAAACCTGATGAATACAATGTTTATCGTGTGTCGGAGCAAAACGAGAATAGGCGCAATATTGACGATATTTCCTCAAAAGAAATATTAAATGCAGTCATTCAAGTTTTGAGCGAACAAGGCGGTATGCAAAAATCTGACCTTATTAAAGAAAGTGCCAAAAAGTTCGGTTTTACAAGAACAGGCACGCTTATTGATACAACGGTCGGTTTTGCTGTCGATAACGCAATCAAAAACGGCAAACTTGTTGTATCGCAGGACGGGAAAATTACAGATAAAACATAATTACATAATTATAAGATAGGAGAAATATAATGCCGGATAATGAAGAAAAGATTTTTCAATAAAATCTCAATGAAAAATCGCCGCAACCCGGTATGATGTTTTTTGTGCATTTGCTTTTTGAAAAAATGTGAAATTCCGCAGTAGTCGGTAATGAATGAAATAATGGAAAAACATCTTGGCAAAACCGAATGTTTTTCTTATTAAATGTTTTTCTTATTATAAATTATCGGCAGGTTTTATGCCTGAAAATTATATAGCACATTTTAAAGACACTGATGTTAATACGGGAGAATATGCGGCGGGAAAGCGGTAATAAATTATTTACGCAAATTCCTTATTATAAAAAACAGTTTACATTTATCGGCTAATTTGCTATAATAAAATTGTATGTAAAATAGTAATCTGATTTTTAGAGCTATATATCAAATTAAGACAGGAATGGTATATTTTATGGTACAATTTGAGGAATTATTGTTAAAGGTTCAGGCACTTAAACCTGAAATTGACGATTTGTCAGACGCTCTCGGTATGAAAGGTATGCTTTCTGAAATTCAGCAGCTTGAGCTTAAAGCTACCGAACCGGGGTTTTGGGACGATGTAGAAAAATCTCAAAAAGTTTTACAGCGTACAGGCACACTAAAAGGTAAGGTTGAGGCTTATGAGGCTTTGGTGGCTAAGTATGAAGATACCTGTGCTTTGATTGAACTTGCAAATGAGGAAGAGGATCTTTCGCTTCTTGAAGAGGCTGAAAGCGAGGCAGAGGGAGTTAAAGAAAGTCTTGAAAAGCAAAGACTTCAAACTCTTCTTACAGGCGAATATGATAAGAACAATGCAATTCTTACTTTCCACGCAGGTTCGGGCGGTACAGAGGCTCAGGACTGGGCGGAAATGCTTTACAGAATGTACAACCGTTGGGCAGATGCTCACGGATTTAAAGTAAAAGAAGTTGACTACCTTGACGGTGACGAGGCGGGGCTTAAAAGTGCCGTTCTTCTTGTTGAGGGTGAAAACGCTTACGGTTACTTAAAGAGCGAGGCAGGCGTTCATCGCCTTGTAAGAGTATCTCCTTTTGATTCGCAGGGCAGAAGACACACAAGTTTTGCCTCTCTTGAGGTTATGCCTGAAATGGACGATAACATTGAAGTAAATATTGCTCCCGAAGACATCAAAATGGATGTTTACCGTGCGAGCGGCGCAGGCGGACAGAAAGTCAACAAGACTTCATCTGCCGTTCGTCTTACTCATATTCCGACAGGTATTGTTGTAGCAAGTCAGGTTGAGAGAAGCCAGTATCAAAACCGTGATGTGGCTATGAAAATGCTTATTTCAAAACTTATGGAAATTAAAGAGAGAGAACACCTTGATAAAATTGAAGACATTAAAGGTGTTCAAAAAGAAATCACATGGGGCAGTCAGATTCGCAGCTATGTGTTTATGCCATACACAATGGTTAAGGATCACCGCACTTCATACGAAACCGGTAATATTCAGGCTGTTATGGACGGTGACATTGACGGATTTATTAACGCATATCTCAAATGTGCAAGTCTTGGCACATTGCAAAAATAATCATTAAAGAGGTAGATAAAAGTGAAATATTTGGTAATGCTTTGTGACGGTATGGCCGATGAGCCAAACGAGGCACTCGGTAATTCCACACCTATGGAAAAGGCAAACAAGCCTTGTATGGACAGCCTTGCCGCAAAGGCTGAGGTCGGTATTGTTAAGACTGTAGCAGAGGGTTTAAAACCCGGCAGCGATGTAGCAAACCTTTCGGTACTCGGTTATGAACCTGCCGTATATTACAGCGGTCGTTCTCCGCTTGAGGCTGCAAGTATCGGTATAGATTTAAAGGATACAGATGTTACTCTCAGATGTAACCTTGTTACACTTTCAGACGAAGAGGATTACGAGAAAAAGACAATTCTCGACTATTGTGCTGACGATATTTCTTCAGAAGAAGCTAAGATTCTTATTGAGTATATTCAGGAAAAACTCGGCAATGATAAGTTCCGTTTTTATCCCGGTGTATCGTATCGTCATTGCCTTGTTTGGAGCAACGGTAATCCGCATCCCGGTGTGCTTACACCTCCGCACGATATTACAGGCAAGGTAATTACAGATTACATTCCAAAGGGTGAGGCTGTTGACGAGCTTTATGACCTTATGAAGAAGAGCTATGACCTTTTAAAGGATCACCCTGTTAATAAGGCGAGAATTGCAAGAGGCAAGCGCCCTGCCAACTCAATTTGGCTTTGGGGCGAGGGCACAAAGCCTTTGCTTGATAATTTCAGCGAGAAATTCGGTATAAAGGGCAGTATGATTTCTGCCGTTGACCTCTTAAAAGGTATTGCAATCTGTGCAGGAATGAACAGTGTTGATGTTGACGGCGCTACAGGTTACCTTGATACAAACTTTGACGGTAAATGCAAGGCTGCTATTGAAGAATTTAAAAACGGCGCCGATCTCGTTTATATACATGTTGAAGCTCCTGACGAGTGCGGTCACCGTGGTGAAATTGAAAATAAGGTAAAAGCTATTGAAATGATAGACGAGCATATTCTCGGTCCTGTAGTTGAATTTTTAAAGGGCTACGATGATTTTGCTGTTTTGGTATGTCCTGACCATCCAACTCCGCTTTCTATCCGTACACATACTTCTACTCCTGTTCCGTATCTTATTTATGACAGTAAAAATGAGATTAACAGCGGTGTAAAAGTATTCTGCGAAAAAGAAGCAAGAGAAACAGGCAACTACATTGAAAAAGGCTTTACTATGATGAATTATTTTCTTACAAAATAATTTTTCGTCTACATAATTCATTAAAAAATTTACATCCTCACATTTATAATTGAATTAATCAATAAAAATGTGAGGATGTTTTTATGCGTGAATTTATATTAATTGTAACCGCTGTAATCATAATTGCACTTGTTGCCGTAGTGTTTGTAATAATGTATATAAACCATAATAAAAAGAACGGTAAGTCCCACAAGCCGACAATTATTTATTACAAAGTCAAAGAAAACGAAACCGAAGATAACACAGAGAATAATTCTGTAAAAGATAATTAATATTATTTTTCGGAATCTGCAAATACTTTATCGCTGATTTCTAAAAGTTCGGAAAAACTGTGAATTTTGTAGTCGGGATTTTCTGTATTGCCAAAACCGTATTCGGCAAATACAAACGGCACCTTTGCGTCTTTTGACGCTGTTTGATCACCGATAGTGTCGCCAACATAGAAAGCACAATCAATGTTATTTCTGCTAATAACAAGGCTGATATTTTCGCCTTTTGTGAGTTGGGTTCTGCCTGACATTTCAAAATCAGAAAAATATTTTTCGAGTTTGTGAGCTTTCAAAAATGATTCAATATAACCGCACTGACAGTTACTGATTATACCGAGAAAATACTTTTCTGAAAGCGCTCTAAGCACTTCCTCAAGATTTTCGTATAAATGACCGCCTGATTTCTCAAGATACGGAACTTCAACGGCACAACATTCTTTTATAATGTTTACGCCGTTTTCTTCACTAAGCTCCGGCAACATAATGTTTGCAATCTGCTCAATAGTTTTGCCCATATAGCTGTTCATTTCTTCAAGCATTATTTGCTTTTGAGTTTCAGGATGCTTTTTTAGAACTTCGTTCCATATAGGAAGAATTACATCGCTTGTGTGCCACAATGTTCCGTCTAAATCAAATAAAATTGCTTTTTTCATAATAATACTCCTGATTTATTATAAAAATTTTCAAACTGATAATATCACACTCTAAAATTAATGTCAATATGAGGTGCGTTTTGTAAAAAATAAAATTGTTAAAAATTAAAAGTTTTTTTAAAAATCTGTTGACAAAGTAAGTAAGCAGTGATATAATATTTATCGTTGTCAACAGACAATATTTGCGAGTGTGCTGGAATAGGCAGACAGGCACGTTTGAGGGGCGTGTGTTTCACGACGTACGGGTTCAAGTCCCGTCACTCGCACCATAAAAACAGATTAGCTTTTTGTTAATCTGTTTTTTTGTTTTACAAGTAAAATTAATAACGGGACTTGAAGGCGACCGTTAAGAAAACAGTCTGGTGGACTGTTTTTAGGGAGAGCGTTGATGATATTTATAAATTTAACAAGCCGTATCAAACGAGGCAGAAAGTGTACTTATTTTTTTCACTCCGTCACTCGCACCATAAAAACAGATTAGCTTTTTGTTAATCTGTTTTTTTGCTGGTGTCCTTTAGGGCGTGAAAATAAAGGAGCTGTAAAAAACAGCCCAAATAAAAAACGACTGCATTCTAACCGAAAGGTAGGAATGCAGTCGTTTTTGTGATATAATTTACTGTCAATGAAAAACCACATCAACAATGTGCATTATACACCGTATCAATTAAAATTATAACCGGAAATTGAAAAAAATAGAAATTTCTGACCCGGTATATACATTTAACGAGGTTTTTCATCATATTGATCTAAATAAACACCTTGCTGTTAAGGAAAGCAGGATATGTCGCATATCTACATAGACGGAACAAAGATAACTGCCAATGCAAATAAGGGTAACGACCGATTATTGCCCGGATACAATATTCAGCAATGTAAGCAAAAAAATCACCGAGACTCATTTTTTCGTGAATCTCGGTGTTTTAATATGCTGTTTCTTTACAGCACCTTTTGTGGAGCGGATGATGGGAATCGAACCCACACGATCAGCTTGGAAGGCTGAAGTTCTACCACTAAACTACATCCGCTTATCTCTGCAACAAATAGTATTATATCATTACAGATAATATTTGTCAAGAGTTAATTTCAGATTATAAAAATTTTAAGAATATTTTAACTGTTTTATATTAAACTCTAAGTTTAACGATGATTATAATTTTAATATACATCAAGATATATAATATCATTTATACAAATTACTTACTTATAATTTTTACCGAAGAATAATTTATTATATCTTTGATAATCAATTATAAAATGTTGGTAACACGGAAAAATAGCAGAAAATGCCAAATATTGAAGTTAGTGAATATTAACTTCGATTTAAAACCACATTTATAAAAATTGTAATATAATATCTCAAATAGTATTATATATACAAGCAGTAAATTTTAATAGTAATAATATACTAAAAATACATCTATATATTTAAATAAATGCATTTATTATGTTAGAATGTACAAAGAAATATATCTCAAATTGTGCAAGCGTACAGATGTAAACTTTTCACTCGGTGTAAGTATGATTTCAATGTGGATATTCAGAATAGTTTGCAGTTATATACTTGTTATGGTTCTTGATATGGGCGTTTTAGGTGTATGGATCGGTATGTTTGTTGATTGGTATGCTCGTGCTGCAGCATATCTTGCAAGGTATTTGTCAGGCAGATGGAAAAAGCATAGAATGATTTAAATATTTAAAAATGGAGATAAATTTTGTTTACCCTACCCTCACAATTATAAAAGTTTGACTAAACTTTTATAATTGCCGTGCAAAATATTCCGGTAAATCATAATTTATAATCATTACTCCAACACATATAACGAAATATGATTTTAAAAATAAAAGGCTCTCGAATTTTTATCGAGAGCCTTTTATCTTTTATCTTTTTTATAAATCAAATTCAAAGTACGGATTATGGTACAGTGAAAATGTTATAATATGGTAAAGACAAACCTAAATTGCCAAAGTGAAGTTCGGATTTTTGAGGAAAAAACGAGAAATACCACGGGTTCACCTTGACAAAAGAGTATGGTAAAGACAAAATCCAATTTGGATAGATTAAAAAAGTGGTGTAAATAAATATTATTTAAAATCCATTTTGGAAAGATTTATTAAATTATATCATAATTAATTGTAAATATCAAATGTACTAAATTTATAAAAATAAATGTATTTATAAGTTCATTTATAAAAAAATTTATTAGAAAATATATATTAGGTATTGACAAACAAAATTGTGAACGCTATACTGTAATTAGAGTTGTGAAATATCATAACTCTAATAACGAAATCTAATACTATTAAAATAATAAATGGAGGTAAATATGAAAATCTTATTGCGATTTTATTTGCAAAACAATAAGCTGCCGATTGATTATCGACGAATTATGCTTTCGTTTTTTAAACGGTCACTGTCAGATATTGCCGAGGGAAAATATTATGAAAAATATTATTTTACACCGGAACGCAGAAATTTTACTTTTGCGGTGAATCTGCCTATGCCGAAGTTTTCTAAAACGGAAATTCAACTCGGGAAAAATCAACTAAACATTACTTTTTCAACGGCTGACTATAATACGGGATGTATTTTTATGTCTGCTTTTATAAAGCAAAAGGACAAGCCGATTCCCGCTCCGCTTGGCAACGAAATGAAACTTGTCAGTGTTAATCTTGTGCCGGAAAAAAATGTTACTTCATCATCCGCTGTTGTGAAAATGTTTAGCCCTTTGTGTATCAGATTACATAAAGCCGAGAATAATTCGGATAAGTATATTTCGGTTGCAAATCCGGATTTTACGGAGATTGCAAAACAGGTAATTAAAGAGCAGCTTGTTGAAAGCGGTTTTGACGAGAAGTTAATTTCAAACTTTGAAATTAAACCGTTAAACGCAAAAAAAACAGTGGTTTATCACTACAAAAACTACATTGAATGCAGTTTAGGCAGTTTTAGTATTAATGCCGATAAATCGGTTATTAATTATCTGCTGAAAAGCGGTATAGGTTCACGAAAATCCGCAGGATTTGGCTTTGCCGAGCTTTTATCGGAGGGAGGTGAACCGAATTAATGAAAACAAAGATTGATTACTTTGATTATGACACTTTGCTGCAGCCTACCGATTGGAGGTTTGCGGCAGCCGTTGTAGGTTTATGTAAATATTTTGATTACTTTGAAATTGATTACAAAGTCCTCTATGATGTTGAAGAAAAGCCCGATAATTATATCCACGGCTTTGACGGTATTATTTACAAAAGTGAAGATATAACAGAAGAAAAATATCTTGAGTTTGCAGAGAACTATTTTGAAAAATATATGACTCACAAAAATATTTTAAACATTCTCGAAAGTCAAGAATTCAGTGAAGAACAAATTAAATTGGTAAACGACCTTGTTAAGAGCAAAACAGTTCTTAAAGGGCTATTTGACAAAATAAAATTTGATGGAACAAATAAAGATATTTTTATTTCAACCATTGAAGAAAACAGGGCGGAAATTATAAAGAATATCTTTAAAAACGGCAATAACCTTTATAAGAATTACTGCAATGAACGACTTATTTTTACCGAAGATAACAGCACTTGCAGACTTAGAGGCTACAATGTTGACAAAGACAGAAAAACAAGTAATCTCGGCTTTTGTTTTTCAAAGGAAAGTTTTGAGAGCAATGATATTTTAGAATTTGATTTTATACCGTTTGCTTTCTCAAATCCTGATATGAGAGAAACTTATTTTGTGAATAACAATTTTTCTGTTAAGTCTTTAACTCAAACAAACTATGCTTTTTCAAATCAACTTAGCAGTACAGAAAATAAGGACGACAAAAACAAACTAATGCTTGTTTTGCAAAATTCAAAGGATTATATAAGCTATGATGTTGAAATTATATCAAAATCACAGGATAAGGCTTATTACGAAACATTCTTTGTACGACTTGAAAGATTAAAAAAGTTAAGAGAATTATCGGGGAAATCATTAAACTTTGTCAAAAAAATCAATGATGATTATTGGTTTAATCTTGAGAAAGAAGTTTATATGCGTTGCCTTAACAATGTGTTGCTTGACGATGTAATTTTAATGATGCTTAAGTTTTATTTTGATGATAATGCCGTTAAAGGCTATATAAAAAGCAGAACCGATATGCTAATAGACATAAATGTATCTTGGAAAGGAAATGATATTATGGATGAAATTAAGTCAGCAAAAAGTTGTGGATTTTTAACTTCCAAAAAACTAATTGAAATGAAAAGCAGTAATAAAATTAATTCATATAAGCAAAAAATAATCAGTGCTCTTTGCGCACATGATTACGACAGAGCAAAAGAGATTATACTTAGTTTGTCTGCTTATGTCGGAATGGAATTTTCATTTTTCTATACATTTCTTGAAAATGCGGAAGAAAATAAAGATCTTGCATTTGCTTTTGCAAGCGCATTAATTGAAGTAAGCTCAAAAAATAACTAATATAAAGGAGATTTTATTATGAAAAATAAAGCATTAACATTAACTGTAATCGCAAATATGACAAGCAACTACGGCGAAAGCCTCGGTAATATTTCAAGTGTACAAAAGGTATTCAGAGGCGGAAAAGAGTACGCTACAAGAAGTCGTGAGAGCCTTAAAAACGCTATCTGTGTTCAGTCGGGTTTTTATGATGATTTACAGACATCAATCGACGGAGCAATGCAGAAGCTTGTTAATGAAGATGTAAATGCCGCAACATGCCGTGCACTTGAGGGTGGATATATGTCAACAAAAGATGTTACATACATCCGTAACAGTTCTTTCTATCTTACAGACGCTGTTGCTACAGAGCCGTTTATTAATGATGCCCGTTTTCACAATAACCTTTACCTTGCAACCAATTATGCTATGGCACACGGTTTAAATGTTCAAAACAATGCAAAGGATTGCGGTCTTATGCCTTATCAGTATGAATATGACAAGTCATCTAAAATTTACAGTCTTACAATTGACCTCGAAAAAATCGGTAAGGACGAAAACTTTGGTGCAGAGGCAGATAACGCAGAAAAGTGCGAAAGAGTAATTGCTCTTATTAACGCAGTAGAAAATCTTTCACTTGTTGTTAAAGGAAATCTTGATAACGCAGAGCCGATTTTTGTGGTAGGCGGTCTTTCACCGAGAAAAACACATATTTTTGAAAATGCTGTTTCTGTTTCAGGCAAAAGACTTATTATAGAGCCGATTAAGGAAAAACTTGCTCAAGGTTACAGTTGTGCACTTATGCGTAACGGCGAGCTTTCAAACGAGGACGAAATTGTAAGAGAACTTAATCCTGTAAGTATGACAGAATTTTTTGAAAATCTCAGAGGTCAGGTTAAAGAGTATTTTTCGGAGTAAGGCGGAATTAATATGAAAGCAATTAGACTTCATATAAAACAAAACAGTGCAAATTACAAAAAAGAAGAAACTGTACAAAACCGTATGACATTTCCTTTACCGCCGTATTCAACTGTTATCGGAGCACTTCATAAGGCTTGCGGTTATACATCTTATCATCCTATGCAAGTAAGCGTACAGGGAAAGTACGGTTCTCTAAAAGCAAAAATGTATAAGGACGATTGTTTTCTTAACAGTCTTAATGATGACAGAAATTTGCTTGTAAAAATGAAAAATCCCGATATGCTTTCAAGTGCATATCAGGTTGTGGCTACTGCACAAAAGGCTCAAGGAAACAGCTTTGAAAAAGGCATTACAATTAATGTAATTAATGAAAAATTGCTTGAAGAATACCGCTTTTTAAAGCGTACAAAACGCAGAATTGACAAGCATAAAAAAATCATTAATAAAATGAAAACTCGGCTCAAAGAAATGAAAGCCGATGAAAATGTTTCTGCCGAAGAAGTAAAAGAATTTGATAAGCGTATTAAGCATATAAAGGCTGTGTATGATGAGTACGAAAAGGTAAAGTATACTATTCCGTATTCCCATTTCAGAACGCTTGCAAAAGGCCCTAAGTATTATGAACTTCTCTGCGATATTGAACTTATCATTCATATAGTTGCAGATGAAAATACTATGAATGATATTATGGATAATATCGGAAATCTTACTGCAATCGGCAGAGGAGAGGATTTTGTAGAAGTTCTTGAGTGTGCGGAAACAGAGCTTTTTGATGTTGACGAAGATGTCGATTACGGAGAAGCTGATTTTGATGTTTATATGCCTGTCGAGTATCTCGAAATTAATAAAGACGATATGGATATAATTTCAAAAACGGAAGGCGGATACACAGGCGGTACAAAATATTTAATGCCAAAGGATTACAAAACTGTGCAGTTAAAGGGCGGTATGAGAAAACGAGTGTTTAATCGTGTACCTATTATTTTCTGTCAACTTAACTATATTGAAAACGGTTGTAAAGGCATAATGCTTGACAAAACCGAGAACGGCATATATTCAGTGTTTTTAGCTTGAGGTATTTGTAATGAATATAGAAGATAAACTTGCAAAACCCGACAAAACAATAGGACAACATTCAAATGAGCTTATAGAGCAGGCAAAACTGCTCTATAAGCTCGGTTATATAAAATCTGATGATTTATACGCTGATTTACTTGTTTCGTGTTTAAAACATGATAACGGTAAAGCAAATTCTCAATTTCAAAAAAGAATTACTAAAGGTGGAAATTTTCAACCTGAACAAGAAATTCCACACAGTATACTTTCGACTTTTTTTATTGATAAATCAGAATGTATAAAACCTATAAGCGTATATTTTGCTGTGCTTTATCATCACTATAACAAAGACTCTCCTGTTACAGTGTTTAAAGAAAACCGTGAGCTTATAGAAAAATTCCTTGCTGAATTTGGCTTTGATACAAACTCTTACAATAAAATGAAGAGGAATATTAAGAAAATCAAAGCTTTATTTGAAACCGAACTTTCTGATGAAGAAAAACAATACGCTGTTTTATTAAAAGGTCTTTTACATAAATGTGATTACAGTGCAAGTGCAGGTCTTGACTGCGAAAAGGTCAACGATTTTTTGACTGCTTCTTTAAACAATTGGAAAAATACCCGAAATATACATTACAATGAATTGCAAGAATTTTGCATTAAAAATACAGACAGCAATTTAATTGTAACCGCACCTACAGGTATGGGCAAAACCGAGGCGGGATTGCTTTGGTGCGGGGACAATAAATGCTTTTTCGTTTTGCCGTTAAAAACAGCTATCAATGCGATGTACGAAAGAATTAAAAAGCTTTGCGGAGATAATTCTCAAGAAGATTACAAGGAAAGAGTGGCACTTGTTCACTCCGATATGAAATCCTATTATTTGGAAGATTCAATAATTAGCGGAAAAAATTATGATTTTGCGTATGCACAATGCAGTAAACAGCTTGCACTTCCGATTACAATTTGTACGCCTGATCAGATATTTGACTTTGCATTGAAATATGCAGGTTATGAATACAAACTTGCGGTAGCGTCATATTCAAAGTTTATTATTGATGAGATACAGATGTATTCACCTGATGTTTTGGCTGCAATTATTTATGCAATTGAGATGATTCATACTTTTGGGGGTAAAGTGGCTGTAATTACCGCAACTTTGCCTCCGTTTGTAAGAAACGAGATTGAAAAAATACTCGGAACAGATGTAAAAACATCCGATTTTTCTGATAAAGGAAAGCTAAGGCATAATGTAAAAGTATATGAAAAAAACTTGCAGTCTGACGATATTATAAAAATATTTGATGATACAATATGCGATAAAGTAAAAAAATATCTTGTCGTTTGCAATTCAATTGATATTGCAAATAAGATGTACACCGAAATAAAAAATTCGGATATTAACGCAAGTGTAAATCTGTTTCATTCCAATTTTACAAAAAATGACAGAAAAACTAAAGAAAATGCGATTTTAGCAGCCTCTGAAAAAACTAACGAATGTATGAATATACCTGAAATATGGATTTCAACATCAGTAGTCGAAGCAAGTCTTGACATTGATTTTGATATTCTTATTACCGAGTTATCGGATTTATTTTCTTTGTTCCAACGCTTTGGGAGAGTAAACAGAAAGGGTAATAAAGACTTTTCATCTTCCAATTGTTTTGTATTTACTGAAATTCAAGGTAATGCACATCGTTTTGTTGACGATGATATTCATTCGTTGTCAAAACAGGCGATTTTAAGCGTTGACGGAATTATCTCTGAAGTTCTTAAAAAAGAACTTATAGATGAGTACCTTTCGGTTGAAAAAATCGAAAAATCAAAATATTATCAAGAATATCGTAAAATTTATAAATATTATAAAGAAAATGTCGATTATCTCTCTCTTAAAAAAGATGGAATAAGAAGTATTGACAGAAGCGACGCTGTACCGATTGATATTTATAATCAAAATGAAAGTGCCATAGAAAAAGCTTTGGAAGTTTTAAAATCAGATACTTATTCAAGAGATGATAAACTTAAGGCAAACGAAGAAATACTTGGATTTACGGTTTCCGTACCTAAATTCAGAATTGACGATTACGAAATAAAAAAATTAAAAATGCCATATACTGAATTACCTGTTATTAACAGCAGTTATGATTCCGAATGCGGCATCAGATTTGATAAGGAAAAGAAAACCAAAAAGCAAGATAAATCTGATGATAAGGGAGAACCTGATAATTTTATATGAGGTATGATTATGGACGAAAATAATATTTCGGGTATGCATATTTATTATTACTATGTGTGTAAAAGAAAGCTGTGGTATTTTTCAAACGGTTTGGCAATGGAAAGTGAAAACGAAAATGTCAAAATCGGAAAACTTATAGATGAAACCACTTATAAGCAAAAGAAAAAACATATTATGATCGACAACACAATCAATATTGATTTTATTACCGAGCATAAACTTTTACATGAGGTAAAGAAAAGCAGAAAGATAGAGGAAGCGGGTATTGCTCAACTTAAATACTATCTTTATTATCTGAAAAAGCGTGGGGTAGAGGGAATAAAAGGCAGAATTGATTATCCTTTGCTAAAGCAAAGTCTTAATGTTGAACTTAGCGAAGAAGATGAAAGAGAGCTTGAAAGTGCGGCAGCTGATATAGTAAAAATTATATCGGCTGCTTTGCCGCCAAAATTTAAAAGTAAAAGAATTTGCAAATCATGTGCTTACTATGATTTGTGCTGTATTTGAGGTGATAAAATGCAGGAAAGTTATTACATATATTCGTCAGGCAATTTAACTCAAAAAGACAACACATTAAGATTTACTGCAATTGACGGAAATGTAAAAGATCTTCCGATAGAAAATATTAAAGAAATTTATATTATGAATGAAATAACGGTCACATCTAAATTGCTGAACTTATTTTCAAAATACGGAATACTTGTACATTTCTTCAATTACTATCAATTTTACATAGGAAGTTTTTGCCCAAAGGAAACAAAACTTGCAGGTCAGCTTTTGGTTAAGCAAGTGCTTGCTTACGGCGACTATTCAAACAGATTATCAATAGCAAGAGAATTTATAGTTGCTGCGTCTTATAATATTTACAGAAACTTAAGATACTACAACGGCAGAGGCAAGAATGTGTCAGAGCAAATGGCTGCTATTGAAAATTTGAGGAGAAAACTTGCAGATGTAGAAACCATAGAAGAGTTGATGGGAATTGAAGGCAATATTCGTCAGGAATATTACAAAGCGTGGAATGTAATTATTGATCAGAATATTGAATTTGATAAAAGAGTTTATCATCCTGCCGACAATATGATTAACAGCCTTATTTCATATGTCAATTCTCTTGTATATACAAAAACTCTGGCGGAAATTTATAAAACCCAACTTAATCCTACAATAAGCTATCTTCATCAGCCGGGTACAAGGCGATATTCTCTTGCACTTGATGTTTCGGAAATTTTCAAACCGCTGATTGCGGATCGTCTGATCTTTTCTTTGCTTAATCGAAAACAAATAACAGAAAGCAGTTTTGTAGAAGGACTTAACGGTTTGCAGCTTACCGAAAGAGCGTCACGAATAATTACATCTGAATTTGACGAAAAATTAAAGACAACTATTTTTCACAAAGAACTTAATAAAAATGTTTCTTATCAATTCTTAATCAGACTTGAACTTTATAAACTGATAAAGCACATTATAGGAGAAAAAGAATATAAAGGCTTTGAAATGTGGTGGTAAATATTGTATGTAATTCTTGTATATGATATAATATGTGATGAAAAGGGCAGAAAAATACTTCCAAAGGTATTTAAGATTTGCAAAAAATATCTTGTACATATTCAAAACTCTGTTTTTGAAGGAAACTTAAGTAAAGCAAACTCACTTGCTTTGCAAAAAGAACTTGATGTTTATATCAGAAAAGACAAGGATTCGGTAATAATGTTTCATACCCGTGAAGAACGGTGGATGAATAAAGATTTTCTTGGAAAAACGGATGATAAAACATCAAATTTTTTGTAACGCTTTTATTGTCGACCTGACATAGCACAAAACCCCCGGCAGGTTGACAGAACCTAAAAATCAAGTAATCATCGGTATAGTTGCTTTTGGTATATTGAAATGACAGTAATATTTGATAAATATTTGGTATATCGACAAAACAGCACAGAAAAATGCCGATGATTACTTATCCTTTTATCCCACGGCTATAAATCTATCCATATTGGATTTTAAATGTTTGCTCTGATGTACATTGCTGTTACCGACTCCTCTATAAATCTATCCATATTGGATTTTAAATGCCTCGATATGGTTGTTAATTTCTTTGTCTATTGCCTATAAATCTATCCATATTGGATTTTAAATAGGAAAAACTCCTTGCTGGGTTAGATCATAGGAGTACTATAAATCTATCCATATTGGATTTTAAATGATGATAACACTTTTAAATGGTGGTGGGAGAAAGACTATAAATCTATCCATATTGGATTTTAAATGAAACTACAAAAGACCCAATTTCAATGATGGGTCGTCTATAAATCTATCCATATTGGATTTTAAATGGAATAACATCTCTTAGTTTTTCATCTCTTGAAAACTATAAATCTATCCATATTGGATTTTAAATGCTTATGCCATTTGTGATACAGAAATCAAAGTCAATCTATAAATCTATCCATATTGGATTTTAAATATTGTAAAAGACATTTTTAATTGGTATATACAAGCTATAAATCTATCCATATTGGATTTTAAATAACTTAATACGGGATTTGATTCAAATGGAAATGCAACTATAAATCTATCCATATTGGATTTTAAATCCGGTAATACTTTCAACATTGTGCGGTGCAAACACTATAAATCTATCCATATTGGATTTTAAATTGTGACATATTCTCAACATCACTAATACCCATCTCTCTATAAATCTATCCATATTGGATTTTAAATTCTGCATATTGATAACAATATCTTTTCGCTCCGAGCTATAAATCTATCCATATTGGATTTTAAATATTCCTGCGTCGCCGCACTCAATAGCCAAACCGCCCTATAAATCTATCCATATTGGATTTTAAATTAAGTCTTGAAATCGTTGAATTTAAGCTGTCACGCTCTATAAATCTATCCATATTGGATTTTAAATGGCACATATGGTAGAGAAATTGCATCTTTTAAGAACTCTATAAATCTATCCATATTGGATTTTAAATAGCAACGAACTTAAAACAGGATTACCGCTGATAATATCCTATAAATCTATCCATATTGGATTTTAAATTTAAAAAGCTGCTGCAGAGATATACTCTCAAGTCATCTATAAATCTATCCATATTGGATTTTAAATTTGCCGTTTTCGCTTGTGTCTGTGTTTACCTCAATACTATAAATCTATCCATATTGGATTTTAAATTTGTATAAACAGTGGGCAGTATGCGTGGCTGCCGTTCTATAAATCTATCCATATTGGATTTTAAATTCAAGTTATCACCTCTGTTAAGCATATATACATATCTATAAATCTATCCATATTGGATTTTAAATAAGGGTCATTACTACCACTTGAAATAAAATAACTTACTATAAATCTATCCATATTGGATTTTAAATAATTTTTTGGAACATATAAAAGGGCGCTTTGCTGACTATAAATCTATCCATATTGGATTTTAAATTTCAGTGAGTTAAATGGTCGATATTTTTATAAAAAACTATAAATCTATCCATATTGGATTTTAAATTTTCCTCTTGACGATAAATGCAGCGAGGGTGAACACTATAAATCTATCCATATTGGATTTTAAATTTGTTTGTTTTTACATTAATTTGATTTTTTATGTACTATAAATCTATCCATATTGGATTTTAAATATAAAAAGATTGATAAAATCTACGATTTACTGATACTATAAATCTATCCATATTGGATTTTAAATCTTTTCCAATGACTCATTAATGATTCACTTATTCCACTATAAATCTATCCATATTGGATTTTAAATGTCTTAGCAGGTCGTCAGCCGACACATCATCAAATTCTATAAATCTATCCATATTGGATTTTAAATACTGACAAACAATCACAATCAGCAAGTAACAGAAAATCTATAAATCTATCCATATTGGATTTTAAATTTCAAAAGTGTTTTTGAATAATCAAAGTCAGGCTGCTATAAATCTATCCATATTGGATTTTAAATATTAAAAAAAACTTTAGTACCGACAAAATGTTCATCCTATAAATCTATCCATATTGGATTTTAAATTGATAAGCAATATATATATTATCATCATTAATAGTCTATAAATCTATCCATATTGGATTTTAAATATTTATAGCGTTTATTTTAATTCAAAACCTAAAGTCTATAAATCTATCCATATTGGATTTTAAATTTGTTTGTTTTTACATTAATTTGATTTTTTATGTACTATAAATCTATCCATATTGGATTTTAAATATAAGCATTTGGGATAATGTAAAGAATATTCCTTCACTATAAATCTATCCATATTGGATTTTAAAAAAATCGTTATTTTTGAATCAGAGAATGCAGACGGCGCTATAAATCTATCCATATTGGATTTTAAAACACAAACAACAAGGTCGCCATTTTCGTTAAAGTAACTATAAATCTATCCATATTGGATTTTAAAAAAGAAAACCAAAAAATTGTTATGTTATCGGAGTTTGCTATAAATCTATCCATATTGGATTTTAAAAGCTATAAGATTATAATTTCCGCTTTCTTCGTCAACACTATAAATCTATCCATATTGGATTTTAAAAACACAAAAATTAAATTTGAGGTTGAAACGAGTGTTGACTATAAATCTATCCATATTGGATTTTAAAACTTCTTGCGGCTTTTGTCGGTCTTGGTCTTATCTCGCTATAAATCTATCCATATTGGATTTTAAATTTTTCATAGTAAAAACTTGTTGTCTCAATATCAAACTATAAATCTATCCATATTGGATTTTAAAGCAATCAACGCTGTAATGATTTCTGTACTCATTTATCTATAAATCTATCCATATTGGATTTTAAAGACATTAATTCGCGCAAGGGCGAGATAAGATTTAGACTATAAATCTATCCATATTGGATTTTAAAGCTGAACACGGGCTTCACCAATAATTGATTTTTCCGCTATAAATCTATCCATATTGGATTTTAAAGTTTTCATATTGAAATTAGAATTTACGCCGATTGCGCTATAAATCTATCCATATTGGATTTTAAAGAGCGAAAAATTGTTGCCTAGTTCGTCAAAAACAAAATCTATAAATCTATCCATATTGGATTTTAAAGAACACCCCAAGAATACAGCAAAAATTGATTATAGTCTATAAATCTATCCATATTGGATTTTAAAGTTTGCTGAAAAATCGTTCAAAATAGCTGTTGTATCCTATAAATCTATCCATATTGGATTTTAAAGATACAAAAGCCGTTTTCGCTGTTCTTTGTGAGTTCTGCTATAAATCTATCCATATTGGATTTTAAAGGTTTTTTCAATATCCGAGCCGCTTGCAGTTTTTACCTATAAATCTATCCATATTGGATTTTAAAGCTTTAAATATAAAATCCGTTTTGCAAAATTCTTTTTCTATAAATCTATCCATATTGGATTTTAAAGTTGGAATTATCGAACAACCGTTCTCATAGTAAAAACCTATAAATCTATCCATATTGGATTTTAAAGAACAATTCAGTTTTTCAAAACATATTAAACATTAACTATAAATCTATCCATATTGGATTTTAAAGGTTCCGCCCCCGCTCACATTCAAAATAAAGTTATATCTATAAATCTATCCATATTGGATTTTAAAGGAAAAAGCAGAGGAAATAAAGAACGCAGGTTCTGACTATAAATCTATCCATATTGGATTTTAAAGAACACTTCGGTTTTTCAAAACATACTAAACATTAAAGCTATAAATCTATCCATATTGGATTTTAAAGAAAACAATTTCAGTCAAAAAAACTTTTGAACTTGTTCTATAAATCTATCCATATTGGATTTTAAAGTTCCATTCGGAAATATCAATACACTTCGCTTTTTCACTATAAATCTATCCATATTGGATTTTAAAGTAATAGTTCAGAGCAACTCTTGGAGCATTTGTGATACTATAAATCTATCCATATTGGATTTTAAAGTTTCAACATTTAAACACATAAATTCACACTCTGTTTCTATAAATCTATCCATATTGGATTTTAAAGTCAACTACAACAGGAAGAAGGATGTCAATCAGTTCACTATAAATCTATCCATATTGGATTTTAAAGAGTAGAATGTTTTTCGGTGTGCTTTCCGTTACACCGTCTATAAATCTATCCATATTGGATTTTAAAGTAAAAAATAAAAGGTACGATAATATATACCGTACCTCTATAAATCTATCCATATTGGATTTTAAAGAAAGGATTCGAGTGCGGTTCGCATATAAACAGGTCCCTATAAATCTATCCATATTGGATTTTAAAGTTGGATGTTGACGATTTAATAGACTTAAGCCCGTCCTATAAATCTATCCATATTGGATTTTAAAGAGCTGATTGAGTTTTTCCCAATTAGTAGCAACTCCTATAAATCTATCCATATTGGATTTTAAATAGAGATTAAGTTCTACACCGACTACACGCAAAAGCCTATAAATCTATCCATATTGGATTTTAAATCACTATTTCGGGTGTCATTATTGGTTGTTCTGTATTCTATAAATCTATCCATATTGGATTTTAAAAACTAACAAGCTCACCCTCTTTAATTTCAACAACATCTATAAATCTATCCATATTGGATTTTAAAAAATGGAACTTTGCGGGATGGTGGTTGAGTAATGGAACTATAAATCTATCCATATTGGATTTTAAAAAAGACTGTACGAAATGCTCACGGCTTATTGTCTGCTCTATAAATCTATCCATATTGGATTTTAAATCAAAGTAATTTTCAGTTCTTGAACAATCAATCATTCTATAAACCTATCCATATTGGATTTTAAAACGATAACCCACAAGTCCCACATCAGACATTCCTGCACTATAAATCTATCCATATTGGATTTTAAATGCTAAAAAAACCGTTACGCTAAAGGAAAATGTTACTCTATAAATCTATCCATATTGGATTTTAAAGTCAATCTTCAGTGTGTTAGATGAGTTACCATATTCCTATAAATCTATCCATACTGAATTTTAAATTTATCAACAAGAGCGATTGTTTTCTCTGATGATTCACTATAAATCTATCTAAGCCGGATTTTAAACGCAACAGTATCCGTTGTAACTGAATACATCAAAGTAACATTACCTAATCTGCAACAATTAAACCCGAGTATTTTATATTCTATTGTAAAATATATTTTCTTATTGGAATAATAGAGGGGGAAAGTTTTGTTATAATTAAAGAAATATATTTGAACGGAGGTATTTTCAATATGTTAAGTGATATTGAAATCGCTCAGGCTGCGACCTTACTCCCGATTAAAGAGGTTGCCGCACAGATCGGAATTAAAGAGGATGAGCTGGAGTTTTACGGCAAGTATAAGGCTAAACTTTCAGACGAACTTGCCAATCGTTTGGAAAATGAGCCGGATGGAAAACTTGTTCTTGTTACAGCTATCAATCCAACCCCCGCTGGTGAGGGTAAAACAACTACTTCTGCCGGTCTTGGTCAGGCTATGGCTAAGATTGGTAAAAAGGCTGTAATCGCTCTAAGAGAGCCTTCACTTGGCCCTGTATTTGGTATTAAGGGCGGTGCTGCAGGCGGCGGTTATTCTCAGGTACTTCCTATGGAAGATATTAATCTTCACTTTACAGGCGATATGCACGCTATTACTTCTGCAAACAATCTTTGCTGTGCAATGCTTGACAATCATATTCAGCAGGGTAATGTTCTCGGGATTGATCCTCGCCAGATCCTTATTAAGAGATGTCTTGATATGAACGACAGAGCTTTGAGAAATATTGTTGTCGGTCTTGGCGGCAGAGTGAACGGTATTCCGCGTGAGGACCACTTTATAATTACTGTTGCATCTGAAGTTATGGCTATCCTTTGCCTTGCTGACGATATTTCTGATTTAAAGAAAAGACTTGGTAATATTCTTATTGCTTATACATATGCAGGCGAGCCTGTTTTTGCAAAGGACATCAAGGCTGACGGTGCTATGACAGCTCTTCTTAAAGACGCTATCAAACCTAACCTTGTTCAGACACTCGAGGGTACACCTGCTATTATGCACGGCGGTCCTTTTGCCAATATTGCTCACGGCTGTAACAGCATTCGTGCTACAAAGCTTGCGTTAAAACTTGCCGATTACTGTATTACAGAGGCAGGCTTCGGTTCAGATCTCGGTGCAGAGAAATTCTTTGACATCAAGTGCAGATATGCAGGCTTTAAGCCGTCTGCCGTAGTTATTGTTGCTACTTGCCGTGCGTTAAAGTACAACGGCGGTGTGCCTAAGACAGAGGTTTCTGCAGAAAATCTTGAGGCTCTTAAAAATGGTATTGAAAACCTTGGCGTTCACATTGATAACATGAGAAAGTACAATGTTCCCGTTGTAGTTGCTATCAACCAGTTCGGTACAGATACAGCAGAGGAACTTGAGTTTATCGAGAGTTACTGTAAATCTAAAGGCGCAGACTTTGCTCTCTCAAATGTATTCTCAAAGGGCGGAGAAGGCGGTACAGAACTTGCCAAAAAGGTAGTAGAGGCTTGCGAAAAGCCGTCTAATTTTGCTCCTATTTATTCAGATGACCTTACAATCAAAGAAAAGGTTGACAAAATTGCAAAAACAATTTACGGTGCTTCAAGAGTAAACTATACAAAGGCTGCCGAAAAGGCATTGAAGCAGATTCAGGCTCTCGGCGGTGAAAAACTTCCTGTTTGTATTGCAAAAACACAATATTCGCTTTCTGATGACCCAACACTTCTCGGTGCTCCAAAGGATTTTGAAATCACAGTAAAGAATCTTACACTTTCAAACGGTGCAGGATTTGTAGTTGTATATACAGGTGATATTATGACAATGCCGGGTCTTCCGAAAGTTCCGTCGGCAGAGAAAATTGATGTTACCGAGGAAGGAAAAATTAACGGTTTATTCTGATGATTACTGTAAATACTCATAATGCCCGTGAAACAGAGGCACTCGGCGCAAAAATTGCCGAAAAGTTGTGCGGCACGGAAGTAATCGCTCTTTTTGGCGGTCTTGGTATGGGCAAGACTGCCTTTACAAGAGGACTTGCCAGTGCGCTCGGTGCAGGAGAAAATGTTTCAAGCCCTACATTCGCTCTTGTCAATGAATATTCGGGTAAGTATAATATTTTTCATTTTGATATGTACCGTGTAAATACATGGGATGATTTGTATTCCACAGGATTTTTTGATTATATTGATAACGGTATAATCATTATTGAGTGGAGTGAGAATATTGAAGAGGCTTTGCCTGCCGATTGTATTAAAATCAGAATCAGTAAGGGCGAAAATGATGATGACAGAATTTTTGAAATTGAAGGTGTTGATCTGCAATGAAAATTCTTGCAATAGATACAAGTGCCACAGCTGCGTCAACCGCAATTTGTGACGAAAACAAAATAATAGGTGAGTTCTTTATAAATACAAAACTTACTCACAGCAGAACACTTATGCCTATGGTTGAAAGTCTGCTTGCAAACACAAACCTAACGACAGCAGATATTACCGCCGTTGCGGTAAACTGCGGTCCGGGTTCGTTTACGGGTGTAAGAATCGGTGTTGCAGCGGCTAAAGGACTTGCTTTTGCCGATGATTTGCCTTGCATAGAGGTATCGACGCTTGAAAGCCTTGCGTATAATTTGCAATCTGCAAATGGGATAATCTGTTCTGTTATGGACGCTCGCTGTTCGCAGGTTTATAATGCGCTTTTTAAATGTGATGGCATAAAGCCCGAAAGACTTTGCAAAGACAGAGCTTTGTCTGTTGCCGAGCTTTCAGAAGAACTTAAGAGCTATGACGAAAGAATTATACTTGTGGGTGACGGTGCGGAGCTTTGCTATAATGCTATGAAAGAATTATTACCAAATGTTGAACTCGCACCAATCAGTATAAGATTTCAAAGAGCGTCATCAACAGCAGAAATTGCTGTACAAAAATTTAATGACGGAGAAGTGCTTTCGGCTGCGGAACTTATGCCGATGTATTTAAGACTGCCGCAGGCTGAAAGAGAACTTAAAAAGAAAATGGAGGAAAAGAAATGTTAGCACTCGGATGTGACCACGGCGGATATAACCTTATCTGCGCAATTAAAAAATATCTTGACGAAAAGGGTATTGAATATAAAGATTTTGGTACTTACAGCACAGACAGCGTTGATTATCCTGTTTACGGCTATAAAGTTGCAAAAGCAGTAGCAAGCGGCGAATGTGAGCTTGGTATTCTTTGCTGTGGTACAGGTATCGGTATTTCAATGGCAGCAAACAAAGTTAAGGGTATTCGTGCGGCAGTTGTAAGCAATGAATTTTGCGCTGAAATGACACGCAGACACAACCACGCAAATATTCTTTGTATGGGCGGCAGAGTTACAAGCGAAGAAGATGCTGTTAAATTTACAGAAATTTTCCTCAATACTCCCGAAGAGGGCGACAGACACTTAAAGCGTCTTGCTATGATTGATGAGATTGAGGCAGGTACTTTCAAGGTTGACTGATTTCGGGAGATTTTTATGTCCGACGAAGAATTAGAGGTGTTGAACGACATCAAATATATTTTTTTATGTCTGTTATGCTTGAAAATAAACTTGATGATGTGAACGCAAAAATTGATGTAACCAATATGCTGTAAAACGAACTAAAGGGTTATGGTTTTGAAAACTCTTTTGTTTAAGTTACCAAACAGCAGGCTGTTTGGCTATCGTCAGATTACATAAACGGAAAGTATTTGTGGGCTTTGCCCACACCCACAACCTTTGAAAAGGTTGAACAAACTTTTATAATTTTTGTGATACACCGGAATTTCCAGACAAAACACTGCATTAAACCGTCTAAATCTTAAAACCAAAACAAAGAGCTCTCTTTACGCAAATAAAGAGAGCTTTAATGTTATGATAAATATAAAGTTTTAGCCGCAGAGCTTATTCAAGTTCAAGAGCCTCTTCGATAGCGTAAGAAAGCTGATCGGGGCAAGATGTACCTCTGCCACGGCAGTCAATGCCTTTTAATCTCTTTACAGCCTCTTCTGCGTCCATACCTTTTACAAGAGCGCAAATGCCTTGAGTGTTGCCTGCGCAACCGCCGATAAATTCGCAGGATTCTATAATTCCGTCATTTATCTCAAGATTAATCTGTCTTGAACAAACACCTCTTGGAATGTATGTATATTTCATAATATTACCTCCTTAAAACATTTCAACTGTATTTTAACATATTTCTTTAAAAAAATCTATAAAATTTAAAAATATGTGTCGATTTTTAAATTTAGTGTGATATAATAATGTGTACGATAAAGTTTGATTATAATATTTATTTTGGGTCAGAGGTATATGAAATGTCTATGAAAATTAATCTTGGTGCTTGGAATTCAATATTTGCCGTGCCTTCGTCTGTTGTAGACGAGGGACTTAAGTTTTCAGACGGCGTTAAACTTAAGGTATTGTTATATCTTTTGCGACACAGTGGGGAAGATGTGAACGAAAGCGACATCAGTAAGGCGACAGGTGTAAATGAAACCGATATTCCGGAGGCAGTTGAATACTGGGTTATGAAAGGTATCTTTTGCCAAAATAACGGTGCTTTTGAGCCTGCACAGGCGGAACAGCAAACGACTGAACAGCCTGCGGTAAAACAAGTCGAAAGCAATAATACTGCCGCTCCGATTGAAAAGGAAGAGCCTACAGTTCCGCATATGTTTGTAAGACCGCAGCGCCCCGATTATGTTTATGTGGCACAACAGCTTGCGGTTGACGAAGAATTTAAAATGCTTGTAAACGAGGCACAGACAGCCCTCGGCAAGCCTTTATCAAACTCCGATGCGTCATCGTTACTGTTACTTAAAAATACCTGCGGTTTGCCTGTAGAGGTAATTATAATGCTTATTCAGTATTGTATAAGCATCGGAAAATCTAACATAAGAGCCATTGAAACAATAGGCTTGAGATGGTCTGATGCGGGAGTTTTCTCAATTGAGGAAGCCGAAAATAAAATAAAACAAGCACATCGTGCAAGCCAAAGTTTTACGGTTGTAGCATCTGCGTTCGGTTTAAAAAATACGGGTTCTCCTACTAAAAAGCAGGTTGAATACGCCGATTTGTGGGTAAACGAGTGGAAATTTTCTCCCGAAATGCTAAGAGAGGCTTACGAAAGATGTGTTGACAGTAAGGGCAGCTGCGATTTCAGATACATAAACGGAATTTTAAAACGCTGGAATTCAAGCGGAATTTACAATGTTGACGATTTAAACAAATTTGACAGCAGACCCGATAAGTATAAGCATAAAGGCGGAAACAGGAATGACGCCAACACATCATATAATATAAATGATTTGCAGAGATTAGATACAATCGACAGTATTTAGTGTGGTGATATAAATGGGATACAGTAAAGAAATTTACAGAGCGACAAAAGCAAAAATGGAAGAAAGGCGCACCAAAGCCGAGAGAAGAGCGGAGCAGGTTCGTGAAGAGGTTTACAGAAGAGTTCCGAGAATAGAGGAGCTTGAAAAAGAAATATCTTCATGCGGAATACTTGCGGTTCGTGCAGTTTTAAACGGCGGAGATGTAAAGTCTGCCACGCAGGATTTGCGTGCCAAAAGTCTTTCTATGCAAAATGAAGTCAAAAAGCTGCTTAAAGAAAACGGCTATGAAGAAAATTGCTTTGAACCGCATTACAACTGTAAATACTGCAAAGATACGGGATATATAGAAAAAGACGGAAGAACAGTGTATTGCCCTTGTTTTAAAAGATTGCTTGTAGCAACTGCGTGCGAGGAGCTTAACCGTACTGCGCCTTTAAGACTTTCCACTTTTGAGAGCTTTGACCTTAATATGTACAGTCATGAGGTTGATAAGGCGAGCGGAGTATCACCTTTTGATAAAATGCAAAAAATTTATAATTATTGCGTACAGTACGCAAGAACTTTTACGCCTGAGTCAAAGAGTATACTTATGAGAGGCGGCACAGGTCTTGGCAAAACCCACCTTTCGCTCGCTATTGCCAATGAGGTTACAAGGCGTGGTTTCGGTGTAATCTATGTGTCTGCACCTATGCTTATGTCAACGCTTAGCAATATGCATTTTTCCAAAGAGTCCAACGATTCCGAATATTTTGAAATGCTCACAAAGTGCGATTTATTAATTATTGATGATTTAGGCACAGAGTTTTCAAATTCTTTTTCAAATACGCAGTTTTATAATTTGTGTAATTCAAGAATGCTTTTGAGAAAGCCTTTGATAATAAACACAAACCTTTCGATAACAGAACTTGAAAAAACTTATACTTCAAGATTTATTTCAAGAATATACGGAGAGGGTGTAAGGCTTAATTTTGTCGGCGACGATATAAGACTCAAAAAAAGTTTTAGCTAAAATTCCGTATTTTTGTATTTTTCAAATTTTAGAAAAAATTGAAAAAAGATGTTGACAAAACACACTTTCCGCTATATAATAGCTATTGTTGATTGCGTGAAAGTAAGCAACAAGTCAATGCTGAACGAAAGTTTAAAACTTCTAAAAAGTTTTAAAAAATTTCAAAAAAGTGTTGACAAAACGCACTTCATAATATATAATATATATCGTTGATTGCACGGCTTGCAGCAATGAGCAATAAACATTGAGGAATGGTGTAACGGTAGCACGACAGACTCTGACTCTGTTTGTTGGGGTTCGAATCCCTATTCCTCAGCCATTAAAAGCCCCGAGTAATCGGGGCTGTTTTTATCGAGGTGTAGCGCAGTTTGGTAGCGCACATCGTTCGGGACGATGGGGTCGCAAGTTCGAATCTTGTCACCTCGACCATCTGAATACGCCGGGTCACACTGATTCGGCGTAATTTTTTTATAAGACATTTTTGGAGGTTAATTATGAAAAAGGTAGTTTCTTTGGTAACAATATTTGTACTTTGTCTTACTGCGCTTGCAGGTTGTTCAGGCAGCAAAGAGGTCGATTTAAAAACAGTTCTTTCTGACATCAACTCTAAGTATTCATTGGACTTAAAAGAGCTTACAGATTCTAATGATCTTAAAAAATATTACAGCATCGACACAGAAGATGTTAAGCAGTTTGCGGCAGAAATCAATTCAGACAGCAATTCAAGAGTTGAAATTGTACTTGTTGAGGCTGTTGATGCTGACGCTGCATCAAGAGTAAACGATGCGCTTTCTAAGACATACACTTCAATTGTTACACAGTATTCAGGCTACAATGCCAAAAAACTTCCTATGGTTGAGGCTTGCAAGGTTACACAGGACGGCAACTATGTTACAATGATTGTTGCAGACCAGGGTCCTGAAATTCTTGAAACATTCTACGGCTACATAAAATAAAATCGTCAGATTATACGGGCGGACGTAGTTCGCCCGTTTTCTGTGTTATTAAACTTTTAACGGGAATATTGCTATGGTACAATCAGAATTAAAAAAACAGTTTTCACATATGAATAATATGCAGCAGCAGGCTGTATTTTGCACAGAAGGCCCTTTGCTTATACTTGCGGGTGCAGGTTCGGGCAAAACAACCGTTCTTGTAAACAGAATTGCGTATATTTTGCAGTCTGAACTTTGCAAACCGTGGCAGATACTTGCAATTACCTTTACCAATAAGGCGGCAGGGGAGCTTAAAGAGAGAATCTGCAACGCTGTTCCGGAAGGCGGTTCGGATATTTGGGCGGCTACATTTCACTCTACCTGTGCGAGAATTTTAAGAAGATACGGCGACAGAATCGGTTTTACAAGTCATTTTACCGTTTACGGTACTGACGATCAGAAAAAACTTGTAAAAGATATTTTAAAACAGCTTAATTATGACGAAAAAATGTTGCCGGTAAAAAGAGTGCTCAACGAAATTTCAAAAGCCAAGGACGAAATGCTTACTCCACAGGAAATGCTCAAAAGAGCAGGTTACGATAACCTCAAGCAGTCCGTGGCAAAAGTATATGAAATTTACCAGTCAAGACTAAAAACCGCAGACGCAATGGACTTTGACGATATGCTCTGTAAGACTGTTGAGCTTTTTCAAAAATGTCCCGATATACTCGAATTTTATCAAAATCAGTTTAAATACATAATGGTTGATGAGTATCAGGATACAAACAAGGTGCAGTATAAATTTGTAAGTATGCTCGCCGCAAAATACGGCAACATCTGCGTTGTAGGTGATGACGACCAGAGTATTTACAAATTCAGAGGTGCTACAATTGAAAATATCCTTTCTTTTGAAAACACCTTTAAAGGCGCTAAGATGATAAGACTTGAGCAGAATTACCGCAGTACACAGAATATTCTTAATGCGGCAAACGGTGTTATTTCTAACAACACAATGCGTAAGGGCAAAACGTTGTGGACTGAAAATGCCGTTGGCGATAAAATTGAGGTGCATACTTCCGATTCCGAGCGTGACGAGGCTCAATTTATTGCAAAAACTATACTTGACGGTGTTGCCGACGGCAGAAAATTCTCTGATTTTGCAATTCTTTACAGAATGAATGCACAGTCAAACTCAATTGAGCAGGCTTTGTCAAGAAGCGGTATTCCGCACCGTGTAATCGGCGGCAGACGATTCTATGACAGAGAAGAAATCAGAGATATGGTTGCATATCTTCAGGTTATTAATAATCCGCACGACGATGTCAGACTGGGCAGAATTATTAATGTGCCAAAGCGTGGTATTGGCGCAACTACACTTGAAAAAGCCTCTGAAATTGCCGCAGGACTCGGCGAAAGCATATATTCCGTAATTAAAGATGCAGATGTATATCCACAGCTTTCAAGAGCCGCAACAAAGTTAAAGAGTTTTGTTGCGCTTATTGACGGTCTTATGGAGGCTGAACAAAGCGGAGATTATTCTCTTGCAGAATTATACAATCTCATTCTCGAACATACAGATTACGAAAAATATTTAAAAACAGAGAAAGACAACCCCGATGTAAGAATTGAGAACATCGAAGAGCTTTCTTCAAATATTATCAAATTTGAAGAGGATTACGCAGAAGAAGCGTCACTTTCAAACTTTCTTGAGGAAATTTCATTGCAGACAGATATTGATAACTATGATGCAGAAGCGGATTCATCGGTAATGATGACATTGCACAGCGCAAAAGGACTTGAATTTCCCGTAGTTTTCATTGCAGGTCTTGAAGAAGGTGTGTTCCCGTCAATTGCCACAATGATGAATCCCGATGAACTTAACGAGGAACGCAGACTTGCTTATGTAGGTATTACAAGAGCAAAAGAAAAGCTCTACATTACCAAGGCAAAGTCAAGAATGTTGATGGGTCATACAAGCTATAACAAAGTATCACGCTTTGTAAATGAAATTCCGCCCGAATTACTTAATTATACAGGCGAGAAAAAGACTTTTGCGTCAACAAACGGTTTTTCCGCATCCTCAAGTCGTATCAGTATCGGTGCCAGTTCAAAATTCACACCTAACAAAAGTTTTAATACATTTACTAAACCTGCCGTTAAATCGGGTACTGTTTACAAAAAAGGAGATTGCGTATTCCATAAGGTATTTGGCAAAGGTATGATTATGAAAACCGAAAAAATGGGCAACGACACAATGCTTGAAGTTGCTTTTGATAAGGCAGGCACAAAAACTCTTATGGCTAATTTCAGTAAAATGGAAAAAATCTGATGAGGTGATTTTTTGAAGGCTTTAGCAAAATCATTAATGTGCGTAGCTATGGCGGCGTGTTCCGCAGTTGCATTTACAGGCTGTGACAATGATTCGGAATCTTCGGCTACAACAGCACCGCAGACTACAAATTCTACAGGTGCATCGACGCAGGGACTTACCGCTGCGCCTGCAACTGCTGATGAAGTACCTACTAATCCTGCATATAATTTTACAAAATTAAAACAAGATACCGACAGCATAACAGCTAAGTTCGATAATACACTTGTTGCAAGTAAATTCAGAGGAACTGTATATTATAAACTCGGAAATGATTTTGAATATATAGGCAATAACGGCTATGCCGACAAGGGTTCGCATACAGATAATTCACTCAATACAAATTACTACATAGGTTCGCTTACAAAGCAGTTTACCGCTGCGGCTGTTATGATTTTACAGGAGCAGGATAAGCTGAGCACAGATGATACGCTTGACAAGTATTATCCCGATTATAAGTACGGTTCGGATATAACTATCCGTAATTTGCTTACAATGACAACAGGCTTGCCGGATTATCTCGGCAAATCTGACGAAAGCGTGCGTGCAAATGCTCCGCAGTACGATATTTCAGAGAAAAATTCCGCTAAAGATAATCATTCTGTTATTTTAAAATGGATATTGTCACAAGAAATTGATAATGATGAAGAAAATTACAGCTATTCAAATTCCGATTATTTTATTCTCGGTGACATAATCGAAAAAGTAAGCGGAAAAAGTTATGAGGAATTTTTGAAAGAAAATATTTTTGAGCCGCTCGAAATGACTTCGACAACCTTTGAGAGCACAGACCAACTCGCTACAGGTTATCAGGATATTTTTGACGATGAGTGGAATATTTATCCGGGTGTTGCGTATTCTTCTACGGGCCTTATTTCCAATTTGAGTGATTTGCTTAAATGGACAGACGCTATTACGGGAAGTGAATTGTTGTCTGCAAAATCCAAAGAAGAAATGTTCACTCCTTATAAATCAAGTTTTGCGTACGGTTTGTATGTTGACGATTGCGGTAATTATTATTGTGACGCAGCATTCTACAGATTTAATGCAAGAATTGTATTTGCGCAGGACCAGAGCAAAGTATTCATCGCTTTTTCAAATTATACGCAGTCAAATCCGAAAGCTGTAAACAAAAACCTTGATGAAATTTTAAAGCCTTATTTAAAATAAATCAACTCAATATTCACAATTAAGTATAACCTTCATAAAATGTATTGTTACAGAGCGTAAGCCTGTTAATACATTTTATGGGGGTTAATTTTTATGCCAGATGTATCATACGGCACAGTACCACGGCAGTCGGGCAACGAACCGCTTACCGAAAACAAATGCACAGACGCTGTCTGCATAAACGCAAGCCGTATTTATGACAGTTGCGGCTCAAAGGATTGCCTTAGCAATCTTGCGGTTTATTTTACACCTTGCAGTCAATCTGTTATCAATAACGCATCATCTGTAAAAATCTGCAAGGCAAGCGTTATAACCGCCGATGTAAGCGTTGAATCAATCGCTTTTCATCGTGGCTGTTATGCGGTTGATGTTACATTCTATTTTGATATTTCTCTTGAGGCATATACCTGCGGTTCAACAATTCCGTCACGGGTAAACGGACTTGCAATTTACGGTAAAAGGTCGGTTCTTTACGGCAGTGAATCAAATTCAAAGAGTTTTTCGAGCGACAGTTGTATAGTTTGCTCTCAACCTGTTACATCATGCGGTTGCACGGAGTTTTTACCAAATGCAACAGTACAAATTTCCGAACCTATGGCTCTTTCGGCACGACTTATAAAAGGAAGTGTTCCGCAACTTCCTTGTGCTCCTATACCTGAATGTGTAATAACATACTTTGGTGACGATTTTGCTGTGACCGGAGATGCAAGCGTAAGTGCCACTATCGGTATTTTTACAATTACACAGCTTGAGAGAAATGTACAGATTATGATTCCGTCATATGATTTTTGTATTCCTCGCAAGGAATGTAAGCCTGAAAGCGACGACCCGTGCGAAGTATTCAGCAGGGTAGATTTCCCTAACGAATCATTCTTCCCGCCGAATGCAAGACCTGAAGAAAGAGAAAAATGTAATTTTGAGTGTGGCTGTAACGGCTGACAAAGAAAAAGGCAGGCAGTTTTTACTGTCTGTCTTTTAACTTGTTTTATTAAAGTTAAGGTGAATTATGTTTTGATTTGAAGTTTGTATTAATAATTTTCTAATCTGAAAATCGCCCTAAAGAATCATAACGAAAATTTTTGTTTGAAAAGTATTTCGATTAAATCCGCTGTTTTTTCATAACCGAAGTCATTTGATTTTATAGTCATATTGTAATTTTTTGCACAAATTATGACATATCTATCTACAATACAGAAAAAATAGTGTTAAAATTTATTAATTTTATTGACAAAGCATTTTTGCAGTGATAACATATAAATATATTAGTTAGGGGTTATAAAATGAAAAAATCTAAAAAAGCTATTGCAACAATAATTGCTGCCGTAATGCTTACTTCTGCGTTTTCGGCAATACCTTTTACTGCAAACGCAGCCGAAGTAAATGTTCCAAAGGTTTCGCAGAGCAGAGATGCTGAGCATTATGTTATAACAAGTGGCGACTACCGCTATGAGAATATTGACGGAAATTCGATTATTTTTTGGGAATATCTTGGCAGTGATACCGATGTAGTTATTCCGGAACAGATTGACGGCAAAACTGTAACTATGCTTGCTCGTGGTGCGTTTTATAATAAAACAAATTTGAAAAGTATCACTCTTCCAAAAACCCTTACATACATTAAGGGTTGTGCTTTTTGGGGTTGCACAAGCCTTGAAAGCGTAGTAATTCCGGACGGTGTTTCAACTATTGAAGAGTATGCCTTTACAGAGTGCTACAATCTTAAAAGTGTAACTATTCCTAAGAGCGTAACCTCAATTGGCGATAGAATATTCTTCCTCCTTAACTCAGACATTACAATTTATGGCTACGAAGGTTCGTATGCACAGAGTTATGTAAACTCATACACCGATAGCAACAAGCTGAAATTTGTGGCTATTGATGGCAAAAAAGTACTCAAGGGCGATGCAAATGGTGACGGCATTGTAAATGTTTCCGATGTTACATCTATGCAGTTACATATTGCGGGTTCTAAAAATGATGACGGTATGCCTATAATAGATGAAAGCGACAAGGCGGTACTTGAGGCGCTCGATCTTAACGGTGACGGTCAGCTTACAGTATTAGATGTAACAGAACTTCAGATGTATATTGCAGCTCAAAATTAAATATTCATATACCTTATAAACAAAAGAAGTGCAGCTCGTATGAACTGCACTTTTTGCTTGCTGTAATTTTGCTTTTATTCCGATATGGAATTTTCTATAATTTTCTCCGCACATTTAATTCCGTCGACTGCGGCAGATATAATTCCGCCTGCGTAGCCTGCGCCCTCTCCGCACGGATAAAGTCCTGCTACCGAAATACTTTGTAAATTGTTGTTTCTCATAATTCTGATTGGCGATGAACTGCGGGTTTCAACACCTGTCAGCACAGCGTCACCGTATGAAAAACCGTGTAATTTTTTATCCATTTGCACTATTGCCTGTCGCATTGAGTTTGTTATAAAATCAGGCAGACATTTATTAAGGTCGGTCGGTGTAAAGTCGGGACCTACAGACGGTTTTACATCACCGATTTTTGTACTTGCCTTATTTTCAATAAAGTCGCATACACGCTGAACCGGAGCATTAAAGTTTTCTCCTCCGGCAACAAATGCTTTATGCTCAAGTTCACGCTGAAAATACATTCCAGCAAGCGGATTTTCCGATTGATAGTCTGCAGGTGTAATCCCGACAAGTAAGGCGGCATTTGAATTTTCTTCATTCCTTGCAAATTCACTCATTCCGTTTGTGCAAAGTCGGTTTTCTTCGCTTGAGGCATTTACAACTTTTCCGCCCGGGCACATACAAAATGTATATACGCCTCTGCCGTTTTCAAGGTGAACATTTGTCTTGTAGCTTGCTGCTCCAAGCGCTTTGTTGCCTGCAAATTTTCCGTACTGTGATTTATCAATCATTTCTTTGTGATGCTCAATTCTTGCACCGACAGAAAATGCTTTTGCCTCAATCGGTACAGCTTTTTCATTTAACATTTCAAAAGTATCTCTGGCGCTGTGTCCGATTGCAAGGATAATAGCATTGGTATCAATTGTTTGTTTAGTTCCGTTATGCTCAATTTCCGCACCTGTAACAGAATTGTCTTTTGCTGAAAATCCGATAAGTTTTGTTTCAAACATAACTTTTCCGCCGAGGCGGATAATTTCATTTCTTATGCTTTTAACTGTCGGTCTTAATTTGTCCGTTCCGATATGCGGCTTTGCATTGTAAAGAATTTCGTCAGGCGCTCCGTGTTTTACAAATTCAATAAGTACCTTGCGCTGACGGGTGTCTTTAGTGCCTGTGGTAAGTTTGCCGTCAGAAAAAGCTCCGGCACCGCCTTCGCCGAATTGTACATTGCTTGTTGTGTCAAGAATACCGTTTTTCCAAAAGTTATGTACATCTTCCGTTCGTGTATCTACATCTCTGCCACGCTCGATTAAAATCGGATTTGCACCGCTCTGTGCAAGTATAAGTGCGGCAAATAATCCGGCAGGGCCTGCTCCGACTACCACAGGGCTGACCGTACCTCTGAATTTTTCAACATTATATTCATATTTTTCTGCGATTTCGGCATTTTTAAATTTTTTGCATATCTTTTCTTCGTTTACAAAAAGTTCTGCGTCAACGGTTGCAAGAAAAAATATATTATCCTTTTTTCTTGCGTCAATCGAGCGTCTGAAAATCGTACAGCTTTTAAAAAACTTTTTATCTACATTAATAAGTTTTGCCGCTTTATTTAAGACGGTTTCGCTTGTGTAGTCAAGAGGTAAATGTATATTGCTTATTCTTATCATAGGTTTTCTCCTGTTATAATACCGCTTGCAAAAGCAAAATGCAGGTTAAATCCGCCGCAATCTCCGCAAACATCGAGTGCTTCGCCGCAGATGTATAGATTTTTTACAACTTTGCTTTCAAATGTATAGCCGTTTACTTCGTTTCCGTTTACGCCGCCGAGCATTACCTGCGCTTTTGAAAAATCTTTGCATTGTTTACATTCAAATTTCCAATTTTGAATTAAATTCGCAAGTGATTTTAGTTCTTTGTCGCTTAACTTTTTACAGCTTTCTGTCAATGCTTTGTTTGTAATGCTTTTAAGAAGTGCTGTTCCTATTTTTTTATGAAAAAGACCCGTGAAAAATTCTTCGAGCGGTTCATTTGCAAACAGCTTTTTTCTGTCATAAAGTAAATTTAATAATTCTATATACGAATAATCTTTTGTAAGATTTACGGAAATAATCGGATTTTGGGTTTTGGGTAAAAGAGTTGTGAGATTGAACACACAAATTCCCGAAAGTGCATTATCCGTAAACTGTACTTCACCGATTTCGCTTTTTATTGCTTTTTCGCCGTCATAAAGAGTAACTTCCGCTTTAGCACGGATTCCTTTAAGACTTTTCATAAAATCACTTTTGACCTGAATGGGACAGAGGGCAGGGAATAACGGCGTGATTTTATGACCGAGATTTTTTATAACATCAAGTCCGAGCCCTGTGCCGCCTGCTGTAGGAAAGGCCTTTCCGCCGCATGACATAACTGCTTTTTTGGCGGTGTATTCTCCGTTCGAGGTTTTTATATTGAAAAATTCGCCTTTTTTACGGATAAGTTCAACTTTGCAGTCGCATATGATTTCGATTTTCAGCCTTTTAATTTCCATAAGCAAAACATCAAGCACGGCACTTGCTTGTCTTGAATGAGGATAAACAAGTCCGTTTGTTTCTGTGTCGCATACAAGACCTAAGGTTGAAAAGAAATTTATAAGTTTTTCTGCGGAAAATCTGTTTAAGGTTTTAGAAACATCAAAACTGCCGTGATAAAATTCTTTACTGACATTGGTATTTGTCAGATTACAGCGGCCGTTGCCTGTAACAAGAATTTTTTTGCCTGCTTTGCTTTGAGCCTCAAGAATTGCTATTTTTAAATCTCTGTTTTTTCGTTTTGCCGATATAGCCGCCGCAAGTCCCGCAGCACCCGCACCGACCGTTATTATATCATAATTTGTATTTTTCAAAGTTATCATCCTAAAAAACAGGGCAGCCAAAGCTGCCCGTCGGTTTTTATTTTGGAGCAAAAATTGCGCTTAATCCGCCGAATAAGCCCATACTTGCTAGTCCCATAATTATACCTGCAAGAATTACACCGAGCATTACTGCAATTACGCTTGACTTAAAGTCCATATCGAGCATACTTGCGGCAAGTGTACCTGTCCAGGCGCCTGTACCGGGGAGAGGAATACCTACGAATAAAAGTAAAGCGAAGAACAAACCTCTGCCGGCCTTTGCCTGCAATTTTTTACCGCCCTTTTCGCCTTTTTCAAGGCAGAATTTAAAGAATTTACCTATAAATTTTTTGTCGCTGCCCCATACAAGAATTTTTCTTGCAAAGAAATATATAAAAGGTACGGGCAACATATTACCTAAGATAGCGAGGACATACACCCAGAATAAATCAAGCTGCATTCCTACACCGAACGGAACGGCACCTCTCAGCTCAATAAGAGGAACCATAGCAATCAAAAATACCAAGATATAGTTTAACAAAACAATACTCCTTTCAAAATAAAGGTACTAAAATAGTATAACAGATACCGATATATATTGCAATTTATTTTTTGTCTAAAAAACTACAGCTTTTACGCAAAAATTTAACATACATTTAAAATATAACCATTCCTTTATTTGTCGATTGACATATTATGCAGATTTGTGTAAAATAATACGAGGTGACTAAAAATGGCTACATACAGTTGCGGCAAAAAAGCCAAAGCGATTTTAATTATAATAACGATAGCTCTTGTGGCATTTGCATTTATTCATTCCTCGATGCCTGCTGATATATCATCGGAAGAAAGCGGAAATGTACTTGAATTTTTGCAGAAAATTTTAGACTTTTTAGGTTTTACTCCCGACCTTACAGACCATATAGTAAGAAAAGCTGCGCATTTCAGCGAATACACCGCAATAGGAGCAATGCTTATGTCATGCGCATTTGCTTTTGACAAACTGAAACCGTATAAATACTATATAAATGTAATGTTTTGCGGACTTGCGACTGCGGTCTGTGACGAAACCATACAACTTAATGTAGAGGGCAGAGCGGGAATGATTACAGATGTACTGCTCGACTTTTCGGGTGTGATTTTCGGCACATTAATAATGCTTTTTATTTTTTTGATATACAAAAAGCGTTTTATCGCTAAAAGTGAAAATAAATGAATATTTAAGATTAGGAAAGGAAACAGAAACGAATGGAAAATGTAAAAGAAAACAAAATGGGCATTATGCCCATGACAAAACTGATACTTACTATGTCGTTGCCTGCAATTTTTTCAATGACAATTATGGCAATGTACAATGTAGTTGACAGTATTTTTATCGGACAGTACAGTCAGGAAGGACTTAATGCCACTTCACTTGTTTATCCGTTGCAGATGCTTTTGATTGCTGTAGCGGTCGGTACGGGCGTCGGTATTAACTCGCTTGTTTCAAGACGATTTGGCGAAAAGAATTTTAAAGAGGCAAACGAGGTTGCAACCCACGGTCTGCTGTTAAGTTTTTTCAGCTACGCAATATTTCTTGTCCTCGGTATTGTGATTTCAAGACCTTTTATGATGCTTTATACAACCAACGAAAATATCATAGAATACGGTACACAGTACCTTACAGTGGTTCTCTGCTTTTCGCTCTTTACGATTATAGAAGTTACAATCGAAAAAACTTTGCAGGCTACGGGCAATATGATTTTTCCAATGTTGTTTCAGCTCACGGGAGCGGTAATTAATATTATTTTTGACCCGCTCTTGATTTTCGGTATAGGTCCGTTCCCTCAACTCGGTGTTACAGGAGCAGCTGTTGCAACGGTATTCGGTCAGTTTTGCAGTATGATTTTTGCACTTCTGATAATTTTCTTGAAATCTCATTTAATTAAAATTACATTCAGAAAATTTAAATTCAGTATGAAGACTGTAAAAAATATATATGCCGTTGGTTTCCCGTCTATTATTATGCAGTCGATAGGTTCGATTATGATTGTCGGACTTAACGGTATTCTTGCCGCTTCCGAGGCTTCGGTAACGGTTCTCGGTGTTTATTATAAATTGCAGAGCTTTGTATTTATGCCTTGCTTTGGACTTAACCAGGGCGTTATGCCGATTATCGGTTACAACTACGGCGCAAGAAACCGCAAGCGTGTATATTCCGCACTCAAGCGTGGTATTATAATTGGCGTAATTATTATGACTTTAGGCACATTGGCAATGTGGATAATCCCGGAACAGCTTATTTCAATGTTCGGCGGCACAGAGGAACTTATGAAGATCGGCGTGCCTGCGTTCCGAATTATAAGTCTTTGCTTTATTCCTGCCGCAGCGGGTATTATCTTTACCACCTTGTTCCAGGCAGTCGGCAAGGGAATGAGAAGTCTTATTATGTCTTTTGCCCGTCAGCTTGTGCTTATTTTACCGATTGCATTTATTTTCTCAAGAATTTGGGGAATCGGAGCAGTTTGGTATGCATTTCCGATTGCCGAGATTTTCTCGCTTACTATTGCGATTTGTTTCTTTATAAATCTCGTTAAAGGCGATTTTAAAAAGTTAGGTTAATTTTGTCCACCTCAGTGCATATATTGCATTGAGGTGGTTGTTTTGACAGAAGAAAATTTTACAAATGAAATTACATACGATGACGGTTGGCAGAGTGCCTCTTGCCCCGAATATTCAACTCCTGCGCATACGGAAACGGAAGAGGAAAGCCCTCAAAATACAGAATTACCGCCGCAAAAGCGTAAAAAATCTCACAATACGCAAGTCCTTGTTACGATGCAGCTTATAATATGTTTATTGCTTGCTTTGGCTGCGTTTGTTATAAAAACTGTCGGCGGCGATTTTTACACTGCTGCCCGTCAATGGTATTACGGCGAACTTAACAAATCAATTATAGCCGAAAATACTCCCGACGATTACAATTTATCCGAAATTTTCGGTACAGCGACAGACGATGAAGTTTGAACTGTTCAATATTAAATTCAGTGTTTCATACACATTGCTCTGCCTGATTGCCGTTTGTATTATACTTGATATATTCGGCGGATTTGTAATGTGCAGTTTTGCTGTGGTCATTCACGAATCGGGGCATCTTTTAATGATGCTGATTTTCGGCAGCAAACCGAAGAAAATCAGCATTTCTTTGTTTGAAATTGCAATAAATGACGAAAGCCGACAGCAAAGAGGTGATTTACAGAATTTTCTTATAGTTTTTTTCGGGCCGTTTGCTAATTTTATTTGTTTTATTATTATTTTTCTGATATACTTATGTAATGGAACAGATTTATTAAAATTTGCTTATGTAAATCTGTCGCTCTGTCTTTTAAATTTACTGCCTGTAATGTCGTTTGACGGTGGGCAGCTATTGTATATTTTGCTTAGCCGCAGATTTACGGGTCATACGGCGGAAAAGACAGTAAATATCATAACTTTCATCGCATTATTTCCAATAGCTGTGCTGGGATTTATAATACTTTTTAATTCGGATTATAATTTTTCGCTGTTGTTTGTATGCGGTTATATTATACTTTCATTAATTTTTAAAAACAACAGGTATTTCTGACGGAGGTAATACAATGGTCAGCAAGGAAGTAGAAAAACTTTTGCTAAAGGTTCAAAAGCCGGGCAGATATGTTGGCGGAGAGCTTAACGCAGTCGTAAAAAATAAAAAAGATGTTGATGTGAGGTTTGCTTTCTGTTTTCCTGATACCTACGAAGTGGGAATGTCGCATCTCGGAATGAAAATTCTATACAGTTTGTTTAATTCAATTCCATATATATGGTGTGAAAGAGTTTTTGCGCCGTGGATTGATATGGAAGAAGAAATGATTAAAAATAATATTCCGCTTTATGCACTTGAGAGCGGCGACCCTGTGTCGGATTTTGATTTTATCGGTTTTACATTGCAGTATGAGCTTAGCTTTACAAATGTGCTCAATATGCTTAAGCTTTCTGGTGTGCCGATTAAATCCCGTGAGCGTACAGGTTTAAAGCAGATTGTTGTGGCAGGCGGCCCTTGCACCTGCAACCCCGAGCCGATTGCAGATTTTATCGACCTTTTCTTCATAGGTGAGGGCGAAGAGGTTGACCTTGAGGTAATGGAGCTTTACAGAAAGTGCAGAGCAGAGGGTAAGTCAAGAGAACAGTTTCTCATTGAATGTGCACAGATAGAGGGCGTGTATGTGCCGTCGCTTTATGATGTTGAGTACAACGAGGACGGCACAATTAAACGGTATATTCCAAAGCACGGTGCTCCGTCTGTTGTTCACAAGCGTCTTATGAAGAAAATGGACGAAAGCTATTATCCCGATAATTTCGTAGTTCCGCTTGTGGAAATTGTGCATGACAGAGCGGTTCAGGAGATTTTCCGTGGCTGTATTCGTGGCTGTCGTTTTTGTCAGGCAGGATTTATTTATCGCCCCGTAAGAGAAAAATCTCCCGAAGTTATCAATAAGCAGTGCAGAGCATTGTGTGAGAATACGGGTTATGACGAAGTGTCGCTTTCTTCGCTGAGTTCAAGCGACTACACACAGATTGTGCCGTTGCTTACAAAACTCAATGAGTGGAGTAAGGACGAAAAAGTCAGTATTTCTCTGCCGTCATTGCGAGTTGACGGTTTTACCGACGATATTATGAATAAAATCAAAACAGTGCGTAAAAGCGGACTTACATTTGCGCCCGAGGCGGGAAGTCAGCGAATGCGTGATGTTATCAATAAAAATGTTCAGCATGATGAACTTATGCAGACCTGCGCAACAGCTTTTGCAGGCGGTTGGACTACTGTAAAACTCTATTTTATGATCGGTTTGCCTACAGAAACAATGGACGATGTAAAGGCAATTGCCGACCTCGGACAGGCTGTAGTCGATACTTATTATAATTGTCCGAATAAGCCAAAGGGAAAGGGTGTAAGAGTAACAGTTTCTGCGTCATCATTTGTGCCAAAACCGTTTACGCCGTTCCAGTGGCACGGACAGGACACAATCCCTACTTTGCACGCTAAACAACAGCATATCAAAGAAAGCATTACAACCCGCAAGATTCAGTTTAATTACCACGATGCCGACACAAGTTACCTTGAGGCGGTATTTGCCCGTGGTGACAGAAAACTGTGTAAAGCAATGGAAATTGCCTGTGAAAAAGGTTTTCATTTTGACGGTTGGGGCGACTGCTTTGACTTGCAGAAATGGCTTGATATTTTTGAAGAGTGCGGCATTGACCCGACATTCTACGCAAACCGTCAGCGTTCGTTTGACGAGGTATTTCCGTGGGATCACCTTGACTACGGCGTAACTAAGGATTATCTTATTAAAGAATGTAAAAAGGCATATGAAAATACAACAACACCGCATTGTCGTTTGAAGTGCAACAACTGCGGTGCGGCAAAATACGGGGAGGGTGTGTGCTTTGAAAAACGCAAGAGTTTGGTTTAAGAAAGATAACGAGTGCCGTTATATATCGCACCTTGACCTTAACCGTTGTATGTTAAGAGCATTGCACAAGAGCAAAGCTCCGATATGGCATACCGAGGGATTTAATCCGCACCCGTTCGCAACTTTTCCTCTGCCGCTTTCACTCGGATTCAGAGGAATTAACGAGTGTATGGATATAAAATTGATTGAAGATATTTCCGATGAAGAATTAATCAACAATCTTAATGCCTGCCTGCCGCAGGGCATAAGAGTTTTTGCGGTTACAGAACCGATTATGAAAGCCGGAAAAATTGCGTATGCAAGGTTTAATATGAAAATCAGCAGTGATAATCTTAACTCTGATAAAGTATATACCGCACTGAAAGAACTTTTGGAAAGCGAAGAAATTATGCTTGAAAAGAAGTCAAAGTCGGGTTACAAGACTGTTGATTTAAAGAAAAGTATTAAAAATTATTCTTTATCGGAAAAATGTGATTTTGCCGAGCTTGAAATTGTACTTTCCGCAGGCAGTACCGACAACGCAAATCCGAACCTTATTATCAAGGCTTTGGAAAATGCTGCGGGTGAAGAATTTTACGCCGATATTACGAGAGAGGATTTATATAATTCTGATATGGAATTATTTAGATAAACTATGTTTACATTTACAATTCGCATTGCAAATTCATACCAAGCAATTTTTTAACGGCGGCATTGACAAAGAATTTGAAAAACTTGAAGACGAAATTTCAGCAAAATTTCTTGAGTATATCAAGCTGTATTCTAAGCTGTAATTAAGATTTTTAAAAAATCACACAAAGTTTCACATTTTTTTGTACTTCTATTCATATAATCGTCACAAAAGCCGGTTATTATATAAGCACAATAAAGTTAACAAGAAGTTTTCATAGATTTTCCTCTTCTAAATTTTCTAACCAATGCAATGACCGACACAGTCGGTCATTTTGCGTTTTACCGAAAACGGAGCAGTTATGTATTATTATTCTCTAAACGAATATTTAAAAAACACCTTTGGCGAAAAGGTATATAAAATTTCACTTGACGGCGGTATGACTTGCCCTAACCGTGACGGCAAAATAGACACACGGGGGTGTATTTTTTGCAGTAGGGGAGGTTCGGGAGAATTTTCCGCCGACAGAAACCACAGCATAACCGAGCAAATTCGGGAGGCTAAAGAGAGAATCGGCAGAAAAACCGATTGTAAAAAATTTATTGCTTACTTTCAGCCGTTTACAAATACATATGCGCCCGTTGAGTACCTTGAAAAAATTTTCACCGAGGCTATAGAACCTGATGAAATTGTCGCTTTGTCGGTCGCTACCCGTCCCGACTGTCTGCCTGACAAAACCGTAAATTTGCTCTCAAGACTTAATAAAATAAAGCCTGTGTGGGTGGAACTCGGCTTGCAGACAGTTCATAAAAGCACGGCAGACTATATTCGCCGTGGATATGACTTAAGCGTGTATGATGATGCGGTTAAGTGCCTGCACAAGGAGGGCATAAGCGTAATAACGCACATTATAATCGGTTTGCCTAACGAAACGGAAGATATGATAGTGCAGAGTGCTGAATATGCGGGCAAATGTTCCGACGGAATTAAGTTACAGCTTTTGCACATATTAAAGGATACCGACTTATGCGATGAATACGAAAAGGGCAATGTGCCCGTTCTGTCGCTTGAGCGATATGCGGATATACTTGTAAAATGCCTTAGAGTTGTCCCAAAAACCACCGTAATACACAGGCTTACGGGTGACGGAGATAAAAAAATACTTGTAGCCCCCTTGTGGAGCGCAGACAAAAAGCGTGTGCTTAACTATATTAACAAGGTATTAAGGGAAAGCGAATAATAAGTATTATTAATTTTAAAAAAAGTCTTGATTTTCCTTTGCGTATTTGATATAATAGGCATTGTCTTTGGAGAGATGTCCGAGCTGGCCGAAGGAGCATGATTGGAAATCATGTGTACGGTAATCACCGTACCAGGGGTTCGAATCCCCTTCTCTCCGCCATAATTTTAAAAAGTCTTGTCGATTTCGGCAAGGCTTTTTCTTTTGTTATTATGCTTTATTGTGAAAAATATTGCTAAAAAAGTGCGGTTATAATAAATAACTGCAAAGCCAATGCAAATTATGCATATTGACAGCAAAAATTTTTTGTTATAAAAAATTTATAAAATTATAATTCTTTGAAGTAATTTAAAATATTATTATTGCACAATAATTATATATTTGTTTTGTATATAATTAATAAAGAAATGTCAAAATCGACAAAACATCAAAAAAATATTGAAATAAAAACCTAAAAATGTTATAATATAAAGGAATAAAATTATGGGTTAGTATACGGTCTGACTGCCGAATACAGCAAATTCACCGAAGGTCAGTCGGTAAAAGCGGTCGCCGTCAAAGCAAAACTTCCCTCTCGGACGGTACAGACTTATTCGGCTCATATGTTTCAATTTTTTTAATGGAGGTAATAAAAATGAAAACGAATTTCAAGCGTATTGGCAAACAGTCGATTTCTATTGTGCTTGCTGTTATGATGATGCTTTCGACTATGCTTGTCGGTATGGTTACTTCGAATGCGGCTGACACTTTTACTAAGGGCTCAACATTGTATTTTGATACTAAAGCAATAAATCAAGGCAATGAGCGATGGGCTGCATATTTCTTTAATAGTGATACTGACAAAGCTTGGGTAGATTGTACTGCTGTTCCCAATGATAATAAAATTTATAGCGTTACAGTCCCGAATAGTTATGCCAATGTAATTTTTTGCCGTATGGACAAAGCTCAAACTGAAAACGGCTGGGGCGATATGTTGTGGAATCAATCTGATGATTTAAAAGCATCTGAAGCTACCGGTAACGAATATGTATCCACAGGATGGGTTTCTGGATCTAATAAATTTACTGGTGAATGGAAAACATACGCAGATCCTAATACCACTCATAAAGTAACTGCAAACTTCAGCAATGCAACTGTAAAACTTGGTGATAAGACTCTTACCAGTGGCACTGCTGTAACTGTTGATAATGATAAATCTTATACACTTACAGTTGAACCTAACAGTGGCTATTCACTTTCAAAAGTAATGCAGGGTAGTACTGATCTTGGTACAAGCGGTACTTATACTTTAGCTGCCGGTACTGATGATGTTACTATTGATATTACTACTGAAAACAGTACTGAAAACGATTATGAATTCTATGTAACTGGTTACATGGATGGTAAGGATTTAATTATAGCCGACAACTATAAATTCACCAAAGAATCTAATGGTATTTATACATGTATGATGAAACCTACAGCTGATTTATATGTTACTATTACTGATAATTCTACAAATACAACATATTGGTCTAAAAGACCTGAAAAGCTTACAGAAAATGCCTATTCTACTGAACCTATTGTGACAGGCGGTGGTGATAAGTGGGGCATTCTTGGTCAGGCAGGTAAAGAAATTAAAATTACATTTGACATTACTGCCGGAATAAGTAACGGTAAAATTAAGTGGGAATATGCTGTTGCCGATCCTGTATCTGTTGAATTAAATGCAGACCTTGTAGATGGCAGTGCAGCTTACATTTCTTCATACACAGATAACGACACAGGCAATATTGTAAAAAATACTGACGAAACTGTTAAGTCGGTAAATGCAAAACCCGGCACTTCTGTAACATTCAAAGCTAAGTCAGTTGACGGTTACTTCCCTAAGTGGAAGTTTGAAGGTAAGTTCGCTACTGGTGATACTTATACTCTTGATGCTTCTTCTGTAACCGGCACAACAGTAACTGTTTATCTTACATATGAAAAGATTGAAAATCATAACATTATTGTTGCAAGCAATAAGGGTGGTAATGTAAGTTATACTTACAACGGTACAGCAGTCACAGTTGCCGAAGGCACAACTTCTTCTGATATTCCTGTTGCGTCTAACTCAACTATCACACTTAAAGCTAATGCAGTCAAAGACTATGTATTCAGCGGTTGGAAATTTGACAATGAAAGCAATGTAGTATTTGCAACTGGTCAGGACTCTTTCTCAACTTCAATTACAATTAATGTTGTTGGCGATGTAAAGGTAACTGCAACTTTTGAAGAGCACCCGGGCACTCTTTCAGATTGGAAGTTTATGTTATCAGATTCTGATAAGGCACTTTCTGAGGATAGCGCTGGTAAATATAAAACAAACTATCCAGTATATGAGAACAATGGTACATATTCTGTAACATTCCCTGTTTCTGCAATTTCATCAAATAATACTCAGTTTTTATCCTTCTCAACAGACGGTAAAAATTCTGGTTTAGTTCCTAACAACAGCACCTTTACGGTGAAAGTTGATGATCACTTTAAGAATTATGTAAAACAAGCTCAAAATAAAGAATGGGGTGGAAAACATTTCCCACTGGTTCAGTTCCAAAATACTGACGATATTACTAATATCGAGGTAACTTACAATTCTAAAACACAGACATATATCATCAATGGTACATATTTTGTAGCTCCGGCTAATTCTCATAAGGTTTACGCTACAATGGGTAGCCAAGTTGGTCATAAATTTGGTACAACAACTATTTCCTTGTTGAGTGGTGACAAACCTCTCAAAACAAGTGTTAAGGATTTCTATAATCTTTATGTTGTTAATGATAAAGAGCAGATTACTGTATCATGTACTGTAAACAAAGAAGAGGCAGACCTTGGCTATTATGTATATGCTTTTGTTGTAAACGGCGAAAAGGTAGATGTAGTAGATAACGGCAATAATGTTTATCAGACTGCTTCACCTATTACTGTAACAAAGGATCTTGAAATCACTCCAATTTACTATAATAAAGTAATTGAGGCAGACGGTAACTATATTACTATTTACACCAATGCTCCAGAGTCACTCCAGACACCTTGGGGAAATTCAATTTCAATTTATTCTTGGTATAATGATACAGACATTAATATGGACGGTGCTTATCCCGGTCAGCTTATGATGCGTGACTCTCAGGGCAGATTTGCCGCTAAGGTTTCTAAGTACGCTTATACTAATGTTAACGGTAAATTTACTTGTGATAAAACCAAACAGGTATTAGGTATTACTAATAACAACTACTACGAAAACGAAGATGTTCATAAGCTCTTCTTAAACGAAGTTCAGTTACATAATAACCAGACATACGACTATGATGACTTTGAAAAGCTTACCGGTATGGGATACGATACCGTTGAGTTTGATGTAAAGTATTACGCTGATAAAACCGAGTCAAACCAGAAGTTACTTGTTAATAATGCTACAAATAACAAACCTATGGCAGGTACTACAATTATTGATAAAACTGCTACAGATTATGAAGATCTTACCAACATTGACGGTGAGCTTGTAAGTATTCTTGGTTATACAAATGAAACTGCTAAGAATAATAATAATACCGGCCTTAATACTGCTGAACCACTCCAGATTATTTCTGTTGGTAACCAGAGTATGCAAATAGGTACAATTAATAACAAATGGTCAACTATTTGGTATGTATATAATTCCGCCGGAGATTATGTTACTCAGGGCATGCCATCTGACTTTATTCCAAGAGGTTCTGTTGACGAACACGGCAACTTTACTGAGGCAGCTCCTTCTGAGCAGACAGAAGCATATCAAGCTATTGTAAATGAAGGTTTACAGTATAACAGTGCTAAAATTTCTTATGAAATCAGAATGGATGCTTCAACATCTGTTGATAAAATTAACACAGGTTATCGTATTGACGGTCGTTGGTACTATGCTCGTTCTACCGATAAGCTGGATGTAAATGTTGGTATCGTTTACAGAAATTCTGAAAATGATGCTTGGACAGTTGATAAGCCTTCTGGTGATTCTAAAATTACCGGTAAGGTAACAGGCGGCTCAGCTTCCTTTGACTATACGGATAGTATTGGTTCTTCTCACACTAACTTAGCTTCTGATTCTGTAGAAAGAAATACAATCATTACATTGAACGCTACTAACGGTACTCAGTATAAGTTTATAGGTTGGGCTACACCAAAGTATGGTGCAGACGGTAAAGTTACAGGTTACACAGATCTTAACCTTACAGACCTTAACGCAACTTATACTGTAGGTACAAATACAGAGCTTTATGCAATGTATGAGCCATATCCTACAGGTTTTGTAACAATAACTCATTCAAAATATACAGGTCCTGATTCACATAACGGTCTTGGTATTTTCTCTGTAAAAGCTAAAGTGTTTGATGCTAAGGGCAATGCTGTTGATTCTCAGGCTGTTGCTACACAGAGTGATGCCGGTTCTGTAACACTTGAAAATATTGTAAACAAAAATGATGGTTCTTATATTGAGGTAACACTCTATACTCAGTCATATGCTAAGTCACACTTCCTTAACTTCTATTATCCAAGTGTTTTAAATGGTGTTTCTACATTGAAGAAAGAGGATAACGGTAAATTTTACGATAAGGAATGTCCTGCTGCTGGTCCTGCAACTATAACTTATATGGTTAAGATTTCAGACCTCTTTGTTAATGACAAGCAGACTGTAATGGCTCTTAACTACTATTCAGATCTTAAGTTGCCTGAGGTTAAGTCAAATATTACATTTAATTACAATCCTTACAATACAGCTCCAAATCAAAATCCTGTTGCCGGTAAGGGTAATGGTAAAACAACATTTACTCTTACTATTACTAAGAATGGTGAAACTGCTCCGGTATTTACTACAACCGGTGATTTAAGTAGCTTAACTCTTAAGGCTAACGGCAACATTAAGAGTATTATTGAGGATTATGTAGCAAATGCTGCTAATGGTACTGATTACACAATCTCAATTAAACTCAATTCTGTAGCAGATAATCATTGTGATGTTGGTAAATCATATTATCAGAAAAATAATTCAGGCAGTTATACTTATGAGGAAATAGGCAATACAGTAGAAATTCAGCTTTCTGAGATATATGATATTCCTAATAATAAGTTCTATACTAATACAATAAATCTTTACACTGACTTTACTGCCGATGAATTTAACTACAATGTAACATTTAAGTATCTTGGCTACGAGAGCAGAAAGTATTACAATACTAACGGCTTTAATCAGGAGCAGATTCCTGAAGGTGCTATTGATAAGAATTGGTGGAAAAATTACACAGTAAACGGTACATTCTACGGTTCTGACATTGACAAGTACTTTGATTATGTAGATGGTCAGTATAAATTCAAGGAATCATTCCTCTTAAAGGTTGCTCCATATGAAGACAACTTCGTTCAGTCAATTACTTGGGATCTTAACAATGTTGTTTATTCTACAACCAACGCTATGCTCTCAGTAACAGCTACTGTTCCAGCTAAGTATGACAACGGTTTTGTAACTGTTACAGCCGACTTAGGCGATGGTAAGCCAAAGCAGACATATTCAGTAAACTATGCTTCACTCGTTACACCTAAGAATCTTGTAGGCCCAACAACTCAGAGTTCTAATGATGAGGATTACCTCTTTGTTGCTCCTGAAACAAATGCTAATGGTGAAAAGTTCAGTTACTGGACAATCCAGACTGATGACAGCAACGGCATTGAAGTAGCTAAGTGTTATACAAGAGAGTTTAACTTCCTTGCTTATGACAATTATCTCATTACTGCTTGCTACGGTAAGAATGATGTAGATGCTTCTAAGTTAAGCGTATCTGCTACAATGCAGTTCCTTGAGTATTCAAGAAACCAGTATGATTCAGGCAGAGATAAGGTATATGCTGACTTTGCAGTTTCTTATAATTACAACGGCAAAAAGCTTTGTGCTGACATTAATAATGATGTAGTTTGCGGTGTAGTATTTGTTGTAAACAGCAAACACAGTTCAGCTGCTGACGCTACTGATAAGTTCACAGTAGATGAGTCTGATTTACTTGCAAAAGTTAAGGCTCTTAACAGCGGCAACTCATCAGATAAGACAATGGGTGACGCTAAGGTTTACAACTACAAGCTTAACAAGAAAAATCTTGATAACAAGAACAGACTTGAATATAGCTGGAATGTAAACAACACTGAAAACAACCAGAATCTCACAATACTTGCTTACTCATACATTTACAATGCTACTACTGATGAATATAGCGTTTCTGCTCCTCAGGAATTCAAATTCTTCAATGTTGGCAATAAGACATATGAAGGTTAAGCAATAGAAAAGGAGGCAATTATGAAAAAATCTTATATTTCCCCTGAAATTGAGATTCAAAAATTCTCTTTTGAGGATATTCTTGCTGGTGGCGGAACCGATGACCCTGGTTTAAAATATAGCAATCCTGAGAATCCAGGTTACGAATCCGGCGGTGAAGAGGGCGACCTCTAATAATAACACATAATTTTGGTAAGGCAGTCTTTTGACTGCCTTACTATAAAAGGTGATTTTTATGATTAAAACCATTGCAAAAAAACTTTCTGTTTTTGTTTTAGCTTTATCATTGCTTTTAATGTCTGCCGTTCAGTTTAGTGCAGACTCATACCTTGTAAGTAAAGACGGTTTTTATTATTTGATTGAAAATTCTGAGGCGGTAATTTACGGATATGATTATAATAATCGTACTACCGATATTGTAGTGCCGAACACAATCAGTGATTACCCTGTAACAAAAATTGCTCCTCGTGCATTTTCAAACAATACTAAGCTTACAAGCATTTCATTTACAGACGCTATGTCTTTAAAGAGCATTGGCAAATATGCTTTTTACGCTTGCAGTTCTATTGAGGAAATTATAATTCCCGGTTGGCTAAACAGCATTGGCGAGTTTGCTTTTCAGGATTGCACAGCTTTAAAGTCGGTGTCAATTTACAGCAATGTTTCCGTAATTCCCGAGCAGGCATTTGGCAACTGCATTTCGCTTGAAAAGATTAATATTCCAAGCACAGTAAAGTCTATTGGCAGCTATGCTTTTTATAACTGTTCTGCACTTACCGAGCTTACACTTTCAAAGAACATTACAGACATTGCAAACGGTGCTTTTTACAACTGTCCTAACCTAACTTTATATGGCTATTACGATACAGTTGCAGAAAGCTATGCCGAGCAGAACAACATTCCTTTTGTTCATCTTGATAAAAAGGTGATTTCGGGTGATGTTAATCTTGACGGCAAGATAGATATTAATGATGTAACACTTCTTCAGCGTTACATTGCAGGTGAGTCTGTATTAACGGATGACGCTGTTAAGGCTGCCGACTTTAACAAGGACAGAATTATTGATATAATTGATGCTACAGCAATTCAGACATTTATCGCTCACGGTCAAAACTAAATTATTAAACTTAAGCACAGGTGGCAACATCTGTGCTTTTTCTTGCTTATTTTTAGATTTTGTTATATAATAAAATTTGGTGATGTTATGCCGATTTACAAAATTGCTGATATTATAACTGATATAAAACCTCAGTTTCGCTACTTTGAAAGTATCGCAGAAGATTATTTATATACAGGCAATGAACCTGTTCAAATTAAAATTTCAATTCGTGAGGATTATATACGAAAAAGAGCAGAAAAAAATACTCACTTAACACTTGGTAATTTGGAATCAATTTTTCTTGCCGATTCTTTCAATAAAAAAATTCTGAAATATAATGCAATATTTCTCCATTCGTCTGCAATCCTTTATAAAGGCAAAGCGTATCTTTTTTCTGCCGATTCGGGAGTGGGCAAGTCAACGCACACAAAACTGTGGATAAAAAAATTCGGCGCTGAAAATGTACAGATAATCAATGATGATAAACCGATTATCAGATTTATTGACAATGATTGTTATGTGTACGGTTCGCCTTTTGACGGTGGAACGGGCATAAATAAAAATATTCGTGCAAAACTCGGCGGCATTATTTTTCTTGAAAGGGCAGAGGAGAACAGTATTGAAGTCCTTGACAAAAACAGTATTTTTTCAAGAATATATAAAAATACGATTAAATTTTCTCTTGATGATGAATATGCGGGATATATGTTAAATACGGCTGATAAGTTGATTAAGGAAAATTATTTCTATTTGCTAAAATGCAATATGAATATTGAATCGGCGGAAATTTGCGAAAAATTTTTAACTGACAGGAGATAGCTATGGAAAAGCTGAAAAAAATACTTGATTCCGAAACCAATAAGTGGATAGTAAAAAAAGCCAAACCACAGGTTTTCGGTATTATAATTATGTCTGTTATTTTCGGCGGAATGGCATATCTTGGTGTTGCGGTCGCTACTTTGTCGAGGGGTATTGTGGATTCGGCGGTTAACTCTGATGTCGGCGGAATTGTGTATTTCGCAATTATACTTATTTCACTTACGATCGCACAGCTTGTCATAAGAATTATAAGTAAGGTGCTGACTTTCAATGTATCGTCAAAACTTGAAATTTCTATAAAACAAGATATTTTCGATAATATTATCAGAAAAAAATATAATGAGATTTCAAGCATACACACCGGCGAACTACTTAACAGAATAACAAGCGATGTGTCGGTTTTAGTCAGTTCGATTATTTCTATAGTGCCGAATATGGTGTATTTTATCGTAAAATTGGTTGGTGTTTTTGTTGTACTGTTTGCTATTGATAAAACTTTCAGCCTTGTTTTTGTTTTCGGCGGTGCGCTGATGTTTGTTGTTGTACTGCTTTTTAAGTCAAAAATGAAAACATTGCATAAGGCGGTACAGGAATCTGACGGTAAGACAAGGTCGTTTTTTCAGGAGATTTTTTCAAGTCTACTTGTGGTAAAAGTTTTTGGCGCTGAAAATAAGGTGTCTGAAAATGCTATGAATTTGCAACAGAATAATTTTAAAATAAAACGAATAAGAAATTATATCTCTATAGTTGCCACAACCGGATTTTCTTTTATATTTGCCCTCGGATATATGTATGCTTTAATTTGGGGTGCTTTTGCAATCAGCGACCATACCATTACATACGGTGTATTGACTTCTATGCTTGCGCTTGTGTCGCAAATTCAAGGCCCTGTTCGTGGTATCAGCAGTATTTTGCCGTCATATTATTCTGCTCTTGCAAGTGCGGAGCGACTTATGGATATTGAAAATCTCGATAATGAAGATGTGGTAAATAATTCTGCAATCGATACTGAAAAGCTGTATGATAAGACAGAAAAAATAGTTTTTGATAATATTACTTTCAGCTACGGCAGGGAAAATGTGCTTGAAAATACAAGTCTTGTGCTAAAAAAAGGTGATTTTGCATTGCTTGCGGGAATTTCGGGAATAGGCAAAAGTACGCTTACAAAGCTTTTGCTTAATGTAATTTCACCCGCTAAAGGCGAGATTTATCTTTCGCTTTCAAACGGAGAAAATGTGTTTGTCGATAAAAATATAAGATGTATGTTTTCGTATGTACCGCAAGGTAATTTTCTGCTTTCGGGTACAATCAGAGATAACATTGCATTTGTGTCGAATAATCCCGATGACGAAAGAATTATTGAGTCTGCGAAAATTGCCTGCGCTTATGATTTTATAAACAGATTGCCAAATGGACTTGATACTGTCGTGGGTGAGAACGGAAAGGGCTTGTCGGAGGGTCAGATACAAAGAATTGCGATTGCGAGAGCGGTTTACTGTAATTCTCCGATTATTATTTTTGATGAGGCAACCTCGGCACTTGACGCCGAAACAGAAGTTCAACTGCTTAAAAATCTTAAAACACTCAAAGATAAAACTTGTATTTTGATTTCTCATAAAATGGCGGCAAAAGAAATTTGCAACAAAGAAATTGTAATTAAGAATAAAAAAATTATTTCTTACGATATTTAGGTGGGTACAAGCAAAATCTCACTCCTGACTGAATACTTATAATTAGGTATAAATCCGATTATAAGCATTGTCAGGGGTGATTTTTTGATTGAATTAATTAATTTTCTGGGGCAGTACCTTTGCTTTTTTATTCTTCATATCTGCGGAAACGGCTCTTTTCCAAAACCTCTTTCCGAAAAAGAGGAGCACGAATATCTTGTGCGGAGTGCAAAAGGGGATATAGAGGCGAGAAATATTCTTGTTGAACATAATTTAAGGCTTGTGGCACACATTATAAAAAAATATTACGGCAATCAAAGTGAACAAGATGATCTTGTGTCAATCGGCACTATCGGACTTATAAAAGCGATAAATACCTATGACATAAGCAAAAAAATTAAGCTTTCAAGTTATGCGTCACGATGTATCGAGAATGAAATATTAATGCATTTCCGTAATGCTAAAAAGACGGCGCAGGATATTTCACTCAACGAAGCGATTGACAGCGATAAGGACGGAAATCCGCTGACTTTGCTTGATATAATGGCGGTTGATGACAATATACTTGAGCAGATTGATTTTCAACTCAACAGTAAAAAGCTCAGTCAGTTTATTAACGAAGAACTTTCACCCAGGGAAAAAATGATAATTGTTATGCGCTACGGACTTGACGGGAGCGAGCCGCTTACGCAGAAAAAGATTGCACAGAAACTGAATATTTCCCGTTCGTATGTAAGCAGAATTGAAACCAAGGCTTTAAAACTTTTACGAAAACGCTTTGATAACAGTTCAAATTTGTAAATTATTTTAAAGAAAAAAGGCGGTCGAAAGACCGTCTTTAGTTATGAGCCTATGCTGTTGATGAGGTTTTGCATTTCCTGTTTGGATGAAACATTGTGCGCTTTTTCAAGCACGATTTCTTTTTCGTCTTTTTCCATTTGAGCAAATTTTTGCATTGCACTTTCATTTTTTGCAAGTGCATTTACAAAGCCTAACGGCATATCTTTATACATTTTTCATCACCGATATTATTATTTTCAGTTTTGAAAATAATATTCATTTAGATAAATTATTGTTTAGCGAAATGATTTACCAAACAATTATAAAAGTTTGGTCGACCTTTTCAAAGGTCGTGGGTGTGG
>OHAB01000158.1_pt1 | contig 74143 bp, 112 predicted proteins | sample 1577031 | NCBI WGS metagenome assembly OHAB01 (sample SAMEA3541477, study PRJEB24748) | human gut metagenome | biome: human gut; feature: human-associated habitat; material: faeces | place: China | collected 2012 | reverse complement strand
ATAGTGAATAATGTAAAAATATAACAAATTCCGCTAGGATAAATTATAGATGGTCGGCGACAAATTTTCAAGTGAATTGTTAATTTTTTGACAGTTTTTTTTCACATACATAGTGTTTTGAGCATTTACAGCGGAAATAATTCGGCTGCTTTTTTTATGCACCAGCAAAAATCTATTTTTTTTACCGTCTCCTTTACCGTAACTGTACGTTTTGCCAGAATCTCATCCCCAAGCAGATATGTAATTTCTCCTGCAAAATCCCCATTCATTACCGGTGCATAAAGTTTTGGCGTCACTTCATACTTTACCTGTATTTCCTGCTCATTTCCAATCAACAGTGCTGTCAGTCCTTCTATCGGCGATATTTCCAATTCTGTTCTTACCTCTCCACCGATCTTTTTACTCTGCCCGCCTTTCACCTCTACAGCAGCAGATTCCTTTGTGTTCAGCTCAATCTCATCCAGTTTTATTTTTTTAAACATTGTAATTCCATACTGCATAAGTTTCTTCGCATCTGCCCACTTATATGTTTTATTGTTCGGCCACCCGCAGGCAAGCAGTGCTACAATAAAAGTCCTGTCATCACGCTGTAATGCGCCTATATAACAGTATCCCGCATTACCGGTAAACCCAGTTTTACCGGACAATGCCCCATCCATCATCTGCAAAAACGCATTATGATTGTAACAGGTATAACTGTTTTTCCCATCCATATCATGAAACTGATATTGCCCTTCCTGTGTGATCGTAAGAAACTGTCCCGCCATCTTAGAACCTTTGATACAATACCGCATAATCAGCGAAAGATCCGCCGCTGTCGTATGGTGAAAACCGTCTTCATCTTTTGCATCCAGTCCGTTTGGCGTAATAAAATAGCTGTCCTCACAGCCGATCTCTTTTGCTTTATCGTTCATCATTGCTGCAAAATCAGCCGTTGTGCCTGCGATATGTTCAGCGATTGCCACTGCACAGTCATTATAAGATTCTAACATCAGTCCGTACAGCAGATCCTTCAGATAAAAACGCTGTCCTTCCCTCATACCAAGATGTACTTTCGGCTGTGAAGCTGCAAGTGCACTCACGGTCACTTCACTGTCTAACTCACAATTCTCAAGTGCAATGATACAGGTAAGAATTTTTGTTGTACTCGCATTTGCCATCGCCTGATGTCCGTTTTTTTCATACAGGATACGTCCGGAATCCGCGTCCATGAGCACTGCCGACCTTGCATACAAAGAATTCTGATCCGGCTCTCCCATTATTTTCTCCATCTGCACATTCCCACTTTGTTCAAAAGCTTCCACCACCTGTATACCGTTTCCAATTAAAATTACAGTAATAAGTATCCACGCCAGCAGCTTTTTCCACATATGCAAAACTCCAAAAAAGTATTTCATCAATCCTTATGTACACAACATCAAAAACATGTGCATTTACATCAAAAAAATACATATAAAACCGGATCAGATATCCAGTTTCATATGCATTTCCGCTTCTGCTTCCTGTTTAAATTCCTCAACCTGGACCGGACTTGGCACAGGGAGTTCATCTATCGAATGTACACCAAAGCTTCTTAAGAACTCTTCTGTCGTTCCAAAAAGCAACGGACGGCCCGGTGCGTCAAGTCTTCCCAATTCACATACCAGATTATACTCTACCAGTTTATTTACTGCATGGTCGCAGGAAACCCCTCTTATCTTTTCAATTTCTGCTTTTGTGATCGGCTGTTTGTAGGCGATGATCGACAGTGTCTCAAGTAAAACATCGGTCAACACATGCTTTTTCGGCTGTTTGGCAATTTTTACCAGATATTCATACATTTCTCCTTTTGTACACATCTGGTAAGAACCGTCAAGTTCCATGATCTTGATCCCGATACTGTCATTTTCGTAGCGTTTCATCAGATTTTCCACGATCTTTTTTGTCTGTTCTGTATCAAGTTCGAGTGTTTTTGCTATGCGTTCCAATTCCACTGACTCTCCCATCGTAAACAGGATTGCCTCAACGATTGCTTCATATTTCTTTTCTTCCATGCCAGTCCCCATTTTGCTCTGCAGCTACGCAGCAATTTTTGATTCAATTTTTATATCATCGAATGTGTATTCCTGCGAAACAACTATCTTTCCCATTTTCATCAGTTCTAATATTGCAAGAAATGTCACAACCACTTCCATTTTCCCGGACTGCGCTTCTAAAAGGCTCCGGAATGAGAAATGTCCGTGATGCATGCTGTACTCTTCCACATACGACATCTTATCGGAAAGTGACACTTCCTCTTTCTCAATTTTTCCAAATTTAGAGCGGACCGGATCGATCTTGTCCGCCTGTTTTTTTATGATAGACTGAAATATATCGTTCAATCTTGCGAGTGTGATACCGGACATCAGTTCATTCACATCTACCGGTTCTTCATATGCAAGCACTTCCGGCGGAATCGTCGGTACTTTATACAGGACTTTTTCCGCATCGATCTGACGATCCTTAAGTTCATATGCCATACATTTATACATTTTATATTCCAATAACTGCTGCACAAGTTCGGCTCTTGGGTCTTCCTCCTGCTCATCTTCACTTTCTTTTGCAGGAAGCAGCATTTTGGATTTAATATCAAGTAATGTCGCCGCCATCACAAGGAATTCGCTCATCACATTTAAGTCCTGTCTGCGCATCTCAGCAATATATTCCATGTATTGGCTGGTAATCTCCACGATCGGAATATCATATATATTTACTTTATTTTTTTCCAATAAATGTAAAAGCAGATCCAGTGGACCCTCAAACACCTGAAGCTTTACTGTTAATTCCATCTATGTAACACCCTCTCATTCCACAAATAATGATTTTACCGTGGATTCCTGTAAAATTCAAGATTTTTATGCATAATGTACATCCCGTACTCCTAAAATAAATTATAACAGAACCCTACGGAGGGCATATTTTTGAAATTTGTGGTTTCCTTTCTGCTTAGTCTTAATCTTTTTATGCAAAGCACATTATTTCCTGTATCTTCCTGTTTCACTCCGGGCACAGCAGACTCTATCTCATTTAGCTCTAATACAGAAACTGTACCGGCTGCTGATTTAAATATTTCCGCACCAAGTGCAATTTTAATGGAGGCATCTACCGGAGCCATTGTCTATGAAAAAAACTCCCACGAATCGAGACATCCGGCAAGCGTCACCAAGATCATGACTCTGCTTTTGATTTTTGATGCTCTTTCCTCAAAACAGATTTCTTTCGATGATACTGTGACTGTCTCCGAGCACGCAGCCAGCATGGGAGGTTCACAGGTATTTTTAGAACCAGGCGAAACACAGACCATCGATACGATGATCAAATGCATCAGTGTCGCAAGTGCGAACGATGCCTGTGTTGCCATGGCAGAACATATTGCCGGCTCAGAGTCAGAATTTGTCCGCATGATGAACGAACGTGCCAAAGGGCTCGGCATGAATGATACCACATTTATCAACTGTTGTGGTTTAGACGCCGATGGGCATATGACCAGTGCAAACGATATTGCCTTAATGTCACGCGAACTGATCACAAAATATCCGAAAATCCACGATTACTGTACGATCTGGATGGAAAATATCACCCACACTACTGCAAAAGGTTCCTCTGAGTTTGGGCTGACCAACACCAACAAACTGATCAAGCATTACCAGTACGCCACCGGTCTGAAAACCGGATTTACCAATACTGCCATGTACTGTATTTCTGCAACTGCAAAAAAAGACGGCATGGAACTGATTGCTGTCATCATGGGTGCACCCGATATCAAGTCCCGCTCTGCTGATGCTACATCACTGTTAAATTACGGATTTGGGAAATGCAGGATCTACTGTGACAATCATGAAGATAAACTAGACGCCCTTCCGGTAGAAAAAGGCCTTGCTGATTCTGTCGGCATCATCTACCAAAGACCTTTTCAGTATATGACAACAGATGGAAGTGATCTTTCCGGCATTACCAAAAGCATAGAACTGCCGGAAAGTGTGACAGCGCCTGTAAAAAAAGGCGGCACTGCCGGAAAAGCGGTGTATTTCCTGAACGGAACACCCATCGGCAGTGTCAGTATCGTATATACAGATACGGTTAATGCTGCAGAATATAAAGATTATTTTTGCCGCACCCTCCTGTACTTTGTTCCATGAGACATTTCAAACGATCTACATCACATATTTTTGCCAGTCCCATCATCATATGCTACAGCAATGGTGCAAACAGACGCATCAGACTTTGCACCATACGTACCGGAAGTTTTCTCTCCCTGCAGAATGCAACGTCCATCTCCTCTGACTCAGCAAATGTCTTAAGGCAGTCTTCTTTTACCTGCATGACTGCCTTAGACTGATACATAAATACACCACATTCAAAATGTAAAAACAGACTCCGGTAGTCAAGGTTCACACTGCCGACTGTTGCAATTTCATCATCACAGACAAAGCATTTTGCATGGATAAATCCTGGTGTATATTGAAAGATCCTTACACCATTTTTTAAAAGCGGTTCATAATATGACTGTGTCAGAAGATAAACTGCTTTTTTATCCGGCACTCCCGGTGTCACAATTCTTACATCCACACCGCTCTTTGCCGCATTAGAAAGACAGATCAGCATCTCATGGTCTATGATCAGATACGGTGTGAAAATATATACATATTTTTTTGCACGGCTTATGATATTTAAATAAATATTTTCTCCGACATTTTCATTATCCAGAGGACTGTCTCCATATGGCTGCACAAACCCATCCGAATCAGTTTTTTTCTGCTGATATACCGATGGCAGAAACCTGCTGTAATCTTCTGTGGAACGATTAATATAGTTCCACATTTCAAGGAACATTGCCGTAAGACTCCAGACAGCCTCTCCCTCAATCCTGACTCCGGTATCTTTCCAGTAGCCAAATCTCTGTACTTTGTTGATGTATTCGTCTGCAAGGTTGATTCCACCTGTAAATCCGATATAACCGTCCACCACAAAAATCTTTCTGTGATCACGGTTGTTCATCACCACAGAGATCAACGGTTTAAATGGGTTAAATGTCACGCAGGGGATTCCTCTCTCCTGCAGCTTCTTATAATATCCAAAGGAAATAGAATTGATACTGCCGACATCATCATAGATAAATCGCACATCCACTCCTGCTTTTGCCTTTTCTTCCAGAATATCCAGGATTGTATTAAACATATACCCTTCCTCGATGATAAAATATTCGAGAAAAATAAAATGTTCTGCACCACGCAATGCCTCTAACATATCCGGGAACATTTCTTCCCCGCATCTGTAATATTTCGTCTGTGTATTCTGGTATAAAGGGAAGCCTGCCCATTTATCAATATAAGATGACTGCAGATATGCCGACCGGCTTTCTTTTTCCAATTTCTCTTCTGCTGCGGTATCTCTCTGAAACAAGGCTTCTACCTGTCGGTTAACTGCATCCATTCTCTCTCTGGTATGTTTTGTCAGACCTGATCTTCCAAACAACAGATATACCATAAGTCCGAAAACCGGTGAAAGCAGTATCAAAAATGTCCACGAAAGTTTATTCGCCGGATTTGTCCATTTATTGACGATGACAAGTACGACAATGATCGCGATCACACGTACGAGCAGATTGACATATGTGAACTTGTAGCTAAGCTGCCACAATACAACACATAACCATAACACCTGTAAAATGATCGCCATGGCTACTACAAAAAATCTTCCAAATATGAGATGTAATATTTTCTTCATACAAAACTCCATTTCTGCGCTGTTTTTTAATAAAATAAAGTTTTATTTCATCGCAGGCATGTGCTTATTGTAATAATTTTCCGTTCAAAAGTCAACGGACGAGATAATCCACATGTATCATTCCCCAGCCGGTTTTTCCAAGCTGCGTGCTTCGCGGATATGCTCTCTCATAAAGGCGAAGTTTCATTTCTGCCGGAGTAAACGATGGATATTTTTCAAATGCCAGCGCAAGTGCCCCTGATACAACTGGTGCTGCCATAGAAGTCCCGCTTTTTACCTGATATCCCATTGCATCCCTGCTGCAGCTCGTAATCCCAGTTCCCGGCGCAAGAATCTCCGGTTTGACAATGCAGCATGCAGTCGGTCCTCTGCCACTATATCCTGTTTTTAAAACTTTTCTCCCATGGTCACTGGTATCATCATCACTGCTTCCGACGGTCAGTACTTTTCTTGAAATACCCGGTATCGTCACAGTATTTTCTTTCGGTCCGTTGTTTCCTGCAGCAGCAACCACCATGATTCCCTCATCCCACAATTCATCGATCGCATGTAACAGTTTTCTCTGCTCTTCCAAACCCGCTCCAGGCAGCATTCCAACGGATATATTTAATATTCTGATATGATGCAGTTTTCTGTTTGCTTTCACCCAGTTTACAGCATCAAGTACCTTTTTAGTATTTCCATTTCCATTTTCGTCTAATACTTTTAACATGATGATCCTGCATTTTGGTGCAACGCCACTGTATCTGCGGACGTTATGTGCAGTACCTTTCACATACTGTTCCGACATTTTTCCATTTCCTGCAATGATCCCAGAAACATGGGTGCCGTGTTGCAAACACAACATCAGAAATTCCAATGTATAATGATCTCCTGCTCCTCTGTTTCCTTATTTTTTTCTCCTATTTCAATGTAGTCAATAAAATCATTTACGATCTCGTGTGTAAGTTTGGAATAATTAGTATGTCTTCGAACAACTTCGATCACATCTGATTTAGAATCAGTTTCGTATTCCAATTTTTCGATATCTAAATCTATTATCTTTTTCTTACTTTTCAAATTTTGAAGTTCATTCTCAAAATCGGCTTTTAATTGGAAAAACATATTCTCTTCAATCTGTTGACTTATTCTATCAAAATATAGTGCTTTTACTGATTTGGAAACATTCTCAATGTCTGAATCTAATTTTCTTAATTCCTTTTTCTTATTCTGCAATGTTTCCTTGTTATCCGAATCAGAAATAATATTTAGAAGGCTGTTGAGCTTACTTTTGTCCTCAAGAGCACATTTTACCAATTCTTGTATTTTTTCAAGCACAACATTTTCGATAGTTGAATATCGAATATTATGTGATGTACATTCTTTTCTTCTTGATTTATTTGATAACTGGCATCTTAAGTACCAATCATCCTTTCTTCCTCTTACTCCACCAGATTTTATCATTGTATGCCCGCATTCTTTGCAACAAAGTTTCCCTGCAAAAATATGAACCTTCTTTTTATCTCCGTATTGGCTATCAACACATATTCTTCTCTTAGAACGCAAAGCAGCCACCTTGTAATATGTTTCATTATCTATAATTGGTTCATGGTGATTTTCCGTGATATACCAATGGTCTTTAGGCACTGGAACGATCTTTTTATCTTTATAGCTTGCTTTTTGATACTTACCCTGTGTAAGCCTACCTATATAAACATCATCTGTCAATATTCTTTTAACGGTTGTTTCACTCCAAAGGTTATACTTTGCACCAAACTCATCTGATTTAGCATTTTTATAGGTCAATCCCTGTTTCTTCTTATATAAAGTAGGATTTAAAACATCTTCATCTTCAAGAATATGGCAAATTGCCTTTACGCTATACCCTTCCAAAAAAAGTGCATAAATTCTTCTTATAACATCCGCTGCATATTCATCAATGACAAATTTATACTTATCATTTGGATCCTTTAAATATCCATACGGTGCATATCCACCTAGAAATTGACCTGCTTTCATTTTTTGATGAAATACCGCTCTTATATTATTGGACAAATCCTCGCAATACCATTCATTCACAAGTCCATTGATCTGTCTGGATTTCTTATTTGCAGTATTTTGCGTGTCAACTCCATCAACAACACCAATAAACCTGATCCCCATTAGTGGGAAATCATGATGCAGATATTTTTCCATATGTTCCATATTTCTCGTGAATCTGGACTGACTTTTTGCAATTACTATATTAAATTTTCCAAGTTTACTATCATGAAGCAATCTATCAAACTCTGGTCTATCATCATAAAGCCCGGAATAATCATCATCTGAATATACATCCACAACTTGTATATCATGGCTAATTGCATAATCCATGAGTAGTAGCCTTTGATTTACGATACTTTCGCTGTCATCTCCTTTATTTATCTTATCAACATCTTCTTTACTTAATCTCAAATATAAAGCTGCCTTATCCATTTTTACCTCCATATAGATAAAGCAAGTAAACAAATGTATTTTACGACATTTTTGTCTAAATATCAATTTGCTACCTGCTTTATATGTACTACTTATTTCTTATAATCTGTTTCTTTATTATCTCTATAATTCTTTCTTCACGTTCTTTTTTATCTTTTGTTTTGTATACATCTTTTACGATGTATCTCACGCTTATCACCTACTTTCTTCTATATTCTATAGGCACCGGTTTGTACCTTATTACAATATTTTAAATACTATATTGCGCATTCCATCGTTCAAATAAAGAACATTTGTTCTTTTATATGTATTAATTTACCGGCATATTTCAGCCGGTAAGTAATTTAAAACATTTGTTCAATTTCATTCAGCAGCATTTCTTTATAATCTGCCATTTCTATAATTGGTGTGTAATAAGTAGATCTGCCAATCTTTTCCGCTGACAAAAATCCTCTTTTTCGTAATCTGGCTAAAAAAGTCGATACAGTCTGCGGTTTCCAGTCATGGTCAAATTTTTCATTGGCTGCATTCATAATGGATTTTAAATCGACTGACTCGTTGCTTTTCCAGATTACTGACATAACCTGTTCTTCTGCGCTTGGTAATCTTTTCATTGTTTTATCCCCTTTGTTTTTGCACATTATACTACATTATACGTCATTATTCAATTATCAATGTACTACATTTTTAACAATTATTTCCTTTTGACATTCAGAACATGTGTTTGTATAATAAAACAAACATGAAAGGAATTTGCTTATGTCTGCATTTTCAATCTTTGATTTAAGAAAATCGATCCCCGTAATCGCTTCATTCTCAAAAGACGGTAAATTATACCCTCTTTATGTCAGAATTGACGACATAGAATATAAGATTTTGTCATATGTAAAATCAAATAAGAACAGTGGCGGAATCGTTTTTGAATGCAAAATTGAGGATTACGGAATATGTAAAACCATTTATCTATTCTATTCAATAAATGAAACCGCTTGGTTCTTAATCTCTAAATACAAGCCATTCACTTAACCTCTCTCTGCCAGATCTTCAGTGTACCGTCAGCATTAAGCATTACTGTAAAAGTTCCTCCGTCTCCGGATCCTTTTATGTACATAACATTGGTGTCTTTGTCTACATAAATGGCATATCCCCATTCATCTTCTACCTTTTCCATCATCCTATCCTGTCCCTCGCTGACATTTACTGTATCACTGCATCCGGCAATCAGGAGTGCTGCGGTTATGATGGCTGTTATAAGTTTCTTTCGCACTGCATTAGTCCTCCGTATTTTCCTCATATTCCTCTTTGCTGATGGTCCTGATGCATTCCTCACTCACGCCTAAACTTTTCGCCATGTTTGCAATGGCTCTTTTCACATAGTCGTATGCACTTTCTTCAAAAATCCTTGGCTTTTCTTCTGTGACTGTAAAACCTATATTCTGCTCTGAATATCCAACGGAACCCTCTCCGCCAAACATTTCTGAATCATCAATTTCAAAGTATAATGATATTCTGATTTTCATTTCATTCATTGTTTTTCCTCTCCGTCACACGTGATTGATATTTTCATAATCTACCTCCATCAAGATTTCTTTTTTTATCTTCCATTGCTACATATTTCCCATAACTCATTCCGGCTTCACGTGCCTTTTCCAAAACTTCACTGATGCTATTGTTATTGCACGTTTTTACTGATCTATCTTCTCTATATTTTCTTCTGTGGTACTCATTCCGGCATTGTTTCCCACAGGTAAGTGCTCTGACTGATATTGATTTGTATTCTTTCCCACAGATCACACACTTTTTTGTATATACCTTGCTGCAAAAATGGAAGTATTCATACAGATTAAAATTGTAATCCGAATTAAATGCTGCTTTCCCAGCAAGTTTGCTCTCGCCGTTTTTATTATCGCCCCCGACATACCACATAGGGTTACTGCCGTACATATTGTTTCCAAGGTTATATGGCACATCCGCAATTACAAGCTGTGCCCTTGGGATTCCATACTTTTTGTAGTTCTGCATAGAATCCCGATATATTTCACACTTTATTTTCATTTTTCCTAAAAGGAACCCGATATATCGTTACCCCGGCCGGAGGTTCGGCTCCTTTCTGATATTCCGTGCACATATTTACAATAGAGCACTTTAAATTTATTTACGTTATGTTTTATGCAATAAATTCATCGTTTTATTGCTTTTAAATCATCCAATCTAACGGAAAACCTCTCACTCCTTTTTTATTTCAAAATTTCATCCAAGCAGGCATTCCAACCCACCCGACGTATTGATGTGCTAATATCTTCATAACCGGCTTTTAACTCTGGTATCTTCTCCGGCAACTCCCGAAGCGGACACATATCTTGCCGTTTCTCTGTGAATGTGCCTTGTGATAATTTCGAAGCACCATTATCCAACACATTCATGAGCTGGCACTTTTTAATTCCTTGAAATTCGTACATGAATTTACACTTACTGCACGATTCCGGCATATCCATTACCAATACTGCTTTAGGCATATTCACACTCCTTCCGGCTTTTCACACCGCTCAAATTCGATAACCCACACCCACGGTGATGCATCCCATCCGTAGCGGTCAATGTCGGATTTCTTAATGGTACTGTTCCAAAGGGTCGAAAACGCATATCTTTTTTCTTCTCCATTCAACACATGAGGATATTCCACCTCTACACCCTCTCTGCTAATCTGCTCAGATGTTATATCCTGCAACCGCTCCACCCTCACATCCGTAACCTTAAGCCAGATACGTGCGGCTTCCTTCGGCATGTGGATGGATGGGTGCCACTTTATTGGTAGATTTTCTACATCCTTACATTCAACTTTGTACAAATAACGTCTCGGTCTGATAAATACAGGCGACCATGTTTCTCGAATATACAGGATATCGCCTGGGCATATCGGACAGGTACGTTCTGCTGTACTTAACTTGTCTGTGTGTTCTTTGTCCGCATAATTATGTACTGCATAAGTGCGTCTGTCCGCATTGTAAAAATTCATATCTGGCACAGTATACTCATTGCCATCCTTGCAGATTCTTCTCATACAACTCTTTCTTCCGTCCAGAATCGCCCGAACCATTTCTGTATTGAATAAAATCGGTTTAATTGGCATCTACACCACCTCATCTTCCCATCATGTCAGGGGATTTCTCCCATGAATTTCTAAACGCTTTTGTTCGAAGTTCTTTATTTTCTGCCCTTAACGCTTTATTTTCTGTCAAAATCTTCTGCAATTTGCAATCCTTTTTATGCTCACATCTTGTGTCCGCAGAATACTCGGTACACATTCTACATAATTCTATGCTTGTCACTTTACTCCACCGCCTTTCACGATCTTGATTGCCTTATCGATAAAATAATTTGGGTTATAATCCTGCAATGGATCTTCGCATTCTTTTCTAAGTTCTTCTAACTGCTCCACAACCTTATCCGGGTCGTAGGCGGTCGGGGCGTTATCTATTGTCTGATAAACCCAGATAGGCACGCTTTTAGGCGCATTGTTTCTGATTGCCCAACGCAATTCGTCCACATCAATCAATCTCATCGTTCGCCCTCCTGTTCCACGCTTCTACAAATTCACCCCAGTCATAAGTACCAGTGCAAAACTCCAAGCCACATTTGCAATGAATGTTAATAGGGTCGCCACCACTATCTGGGTCAATAAATGTCGGGTGCCAATCCATACTCGGCTCATACACATCTTTTTCAGCATCTATACTGTGTCCGCAGAACGGGCACGGTTTTAACTCTTCATTCATTCTTCGTTTTCCTTCCATTTCTCACATGTATCATCCAGTCCACGGAAATCTGCACAGTGTTCACTGTCCCAATTGCAACAAACGCCCTCATATTCAGCGTAGTATTTACAGGTGCAACAATATTTTTTCATGATTCTTCATTCCTCCAATCAATACAATTTCTGACCACATCCGCAATATCCTGGATAAGGCATTAGGTTATGACACTTTGGGCAGAAGTATTTTCCCTCGATAATCTCTCTTGAAATCGCCGTCTGCTTCTCCACAGCTTCACGGCACTGCTCCACCGTGCCGATTGCGCGGTACTGCTGGATTTCTTCAAGGGCTTTGATTGCTGTTTCATAACCTTGCACTTCTCTTTTCCTTTCAAGATTTTCCGTACACATCTTCGCTAAATCTATAGACGTATTTAATTCGTCGATTGCTTCATTCTCTGTCATTCCTACACCTCCAACAGCTCCGGATTGTCAAAAATGTTTCCAATAACTTCTACGCATTTTCTTTCTTCTGCATAAAATCCTAAGTTACAGTAACAAACCCCACTTTCCTTATGGCTTGCATAACTGTAATCCAATGTCCAGTCCCCATTGCAATATTTTACAATCTCTGGATACTGTTCTTTTCTATCGCAAACGTCATTCTCCCAAATCAGCTTGCCGTTCTTGTCCTTAAGTCCGGTGCACTGGCAGATGGTGGATGAGTCTACCTCAGCACAATATATCTCAGCAGTCCACATATTTTCATCAAGATAATGCGTTCTGAGAAGATTTTCACCATCTCGAATAAGCATCATGGTTTTCCCTTCGATTTCAAACGGCATCCCTTCCACCCATTCACCGTTATCAATCCGCTTTGCGCGGAATAAATATCTATTCTCCATCACTCTTTCACTCCCCTTCGGTGTTATCTTGATCTTTCTCACGCAATCCGGGCAAAAATCAAACATATTTACCCTTGTTGTACATTCTGTGCAGATTTTCCTGTCACAGGTCATGGTGTAACTTTTAAACCCACTCCCTCTTGCATGTGTGACAACCGCATTGACCGGCATATCACATAACAATGTTGCTTTTTTCTTCCCACAGAACGGGCATATATCATCTTTCTGTATATGTTTAATTACATCTCCCATGCTATCCCTCACTTTCCTGGTACGGCTCCGACAGTGGCATCCAAGCATTCACGAACAAATCGTATTCCACATAACTTTTCTCATCGTCCCCAGGATAAAAAGCTCCGTTTCCATCCTTATCAACCTCATATCTGCCAATATCCGGTAAAGTAAAATTCTCGAATGAAACCATGATGTATTTATCATCTTCCGGCAGTCTCTCTGTTACCGGAATCCACCCACCAGTCTTTTCTTCCTCTGCCAGAATCCTGCTTACCTCTTCCTCTGAAATCACTTTCGTTAGTGGTGAATACCCGCAGGCTTCTGTTGCTGCCTCAGATATCCGGTTTTTAATTCTGCTTATTGACATTCTAATCCTCACTTTCTGCCAGCTTGGCATGCTCCCATACCACTGTAGATCCATTAGTGGTGCTCCATGATGTTTTGCCATCGCTCCACGCATACACATAATTGTTCTCGAATTTAGCAAAATGTTTTTTCTCCCATTCGTCGCTGCTGCGGCATCTAACATAAATCGGTGTGTCAACAGGAACTTTACTCCAATCAACAGGCGGCTTGCCATATTCGTTATCAGCCCAATCCCTTAATTTTTTTGTACAATCGTTACAACCATAAAAATCACAATCAATGCATTTTCCACATGATTTCGGTTTTCCATGAACGATAGCTACTTTATATCCATCACAGGCAATTTCTGTGATCTCCTTGGCATACTTCTCTTTATTCAGCATCTTTCTTCTCCTTCCCATACCGCAACTGATACGGTACTTCCTTAAAATCTCTCAATGCATCCGGGTTTGGATGCTTCGGTATTCTCGTCTGACGGTTTTCCATCTCTGCTATGATTCTGCGTCTCTCTTTGCTTTCTCTGTGCAATTTATACCTCCGTCATTTTCCAAGACTGTTTACAAATTGTTCTGACCTCATATAAGCCTTATCCAACAGTTCTAAGTATTCATTAAAGGAAATGTGCGCTTTTTCTGATAACTCCCTCGGATAACGCTCTAACAGAGCTTTAATGCACTGTTTCATGTCTCCAAAATATCCGATTGTTCGAACGCTTTCTTTTTCATTGCCGTCCTTATCTTGTCCGGCATATCTCTGTCTCAGTGTGTGATTCAGAGAATCGATCTCCACAAAATATCCATCCTGCAGTTCCACAACTAACTTGTCCATCAACCATTCCTCCTATATTTCATATGTTCTCCCAATAAACCGCTTATCAATGTAATTACATTCATGCTCCAGTACACTTGCAATCCCTGTCATGGTTTCATATCCGGTAGCAATGCAGTTAATCAGATACCTGATTCTCTCATACACCTGTCTGATCTGATTGGAAGAGAACTTAAACTTTGTTTTCAAACAGACACCCAACATTGCAAAGTAATTAAATACCTGCGCCAGTAAAAATTTATTTGCCTGTATCATGCAGCTTGGTGCGATCTTTCGCTCTACCAGATAAAAACTTTCACGGTACGGTATCTTATTGGTTTCTTCCCGCACATCAATACCGCATTTTGTTTTCATGAAATACCCAAGCTCTTCTGCTGACATTCCATCCTTTTCGGCATTTCCTAAATACGTTTCAATCGTCTGTTCTACTCTGATAATTCTTTTCTGACTAAATCCGAACTTATCATGCAGTGTCTGGTATGCCATCATGCGAACGTTATAATAAGATTCTGTAATCAAATAGTCCGCATTGTTCTGTGCCTTGGCATATTTCTGTATTCCAATCAGTTCACTTTTGGAATACCCAAGTGGCTGCATCCGCTTTTTCTTTCTTGCCAGTGCATTACTCATTTGCTTTTCCATCTCCTCTCAACATCTTCAAAATGACTAAATACAAGACTTTGAACATATTTTGATATATTTGTATGCTCGTACTTTTCAATCAGTAATTCGCCCATATGCATCATTTCATCAAACCAATCATCTCCGTTATCAGCTTCATAGAACTGCTGCCGAAATTTGTAATAATCACTGAAAAATTGCCATTCTTCTGAACCTTTCTCAAATTTCTTACTTGCCATAATCATTCACCTTTTAATCAAATGGTGTGCTGCCACATACTTCTCGGAAGCCGTCTTTCTGTCGCATCCGTGCTTGAATCTGTTCAATGGTTTCGGTTCGCTCGATAAATTCCATACGATCACCTTCAAACTGAACAACTTCTCTAAACGGTGTACCCTGTCGATTCTTTTCAACTTTCAAGCCTTTAAATTTTCTGTCTTCATCCAAATTCCACATAAGAATAATATTGGAAGCATCCTGCTCAATATCTCCGGATTCTCTTAATTCGGACATTGTAGGCTCTTTCGTTGCATTCATTTCCGATACTCGGTTAAGCTGTGACAATAGGATGATCGGAACGTGAAGCTCTCTCGCAAGTGCTTTGAATTGCTTCGAAACTTCCCCGACTTCGGATGCACGGTTATTGAACTCCCGGTTACACCGTACCAATTGCAGATAGTCAACTACGATCACGTCATATCTTTGATGCCTGCATTGCGTTCTTATTTCCTCAATAACATTTGTCTGATCGTCAATTGTGATCGGATATTTTTCAAGCTCATCATTTGCCTTGTCAAATGCTTCTTTCTCTCCACCAAGAAAAGCCTTTGCCCTGCGAACTCTTGTCAGACCAATCTTTGACATTCTTGAAACAAACCTTTCATAAATCTGACTGTTGTTCATCTCCATGTTGTAGTAACAAGTGTTATAGCCTTTTCTTGCCATATTCTCGATTATTTGTGCCACAATAGCAGACTTACCAACTCCCGGTCTCGCGGCAACAACTGTAATGTCTCCGCCTTCAAGACCGCCAAGGCAATCGTCAAGATGGTAAAATCCTGTCTTTACCCTGTCCTCTCCAACATCATCATTGAAGTATTTATCTTTGTTCTCTGATACGATTTGCTTCATCAACTTAGATTTCTTCAACTGATTAACTTGGATTTCTTCAAGCCTTGTAAGAACTTCCGCGATCGAATTATCAATATCACATGGTCTAAGGCTCACTCTCTGGAAAAGGCTTTTTGTTTCCCTTGCCCGCCAATCCTTAATGACTGCATCCGCATAGCTTTTTATTGCCGTTGAGACTGGGGTAACAGATATGCATTCTTTCAATTCGCTTGCAATTATTTCCGGCTCCCATTTGTGGTTTTCAAGTGTCTGAGACAGTGAAACGACATTAATGTTTTCTCCACGATCATACATGGCAAGCATTTCAGCAAAAGCATCTTGACAAAATTCAGAGCTGAACATTTCCGGCTTCAATTTGTTGTAAATCTTGTACATGGAATCATTGTCAATCAATACACATCCGATCACTCCAATTTCTGCTTCTGTCAACTGTCATCACCTCGCTTTCGTTTCTCTACTTGGCGAATCCAGTAATCGCAATCCTCTTTCAGCCAGTCTCCGTATTTTGGTATGTAGCGATAATTCGTATCATCCGGATTCTTCTCTATATAGTCAGTAACATATGCCACTGTAGCCTCATATATCAGCTTTGCAACGGCTTTTCTGTTCGGTTCGATAACTTCTAAAAGCTTGTCCATCCATGCTACCTTGGCAGACGTTAACGACGTTTTCTTTGGATATGCATTGATCGTGTATTCCCATCCCCATTCCGCGTCAAAGTCCAAATCAAGTATGCTTTCTTTTGTATTTTCTTTCTCTATCTCTATATCTGTATCTATATCTTTCTCTATATCTATCTCTACATTGCAATTTTGTTGCAAAATGTTGCACTCCGTTGTTCCACTGTTGCATTGCAACGCTTTTTGTGCATTTTCCCTAGATTTACGACTTCTACGAGTGCTTGCCGTCTCGCTTCCTAGGTTATCTTGCACAAAAGGCATAAGATACTCGATATTGTCGACTGTCTGGATCAATCCGCAGGAAAGAAGATACTGAATCGTAACTTGAACATTGATTTCGTCCTCGTCAATATCAAGGGCGATCTCTTTGTAAAATTCATCTTCCAATCCGGAATATTCCAGATAGCCACCTTTTTTCAACGACAACAACTGCATCTTAAGATAGATGATCGTATATGTATCGCCACCAGCCATCTTTCGGAGTTTTTTGATTCGTTTGCTATCAAAGAAATCATCCATCAGTTTAAGCCAGTAATACCGCTTATTCTCCGCCATTTTCACTACCTCCAAGCAATTCAATAACCTTTGCCCCAGCATCTTCCGGGCGACAAAATACGAACTCAACGCCATACTTAAGTTGCATTGTCAACATAGCTTTTGCCAATACCTTGCCAGATGTCGGCTTTGTTTTCGGTAGCGATACATTCAGCAATTTTCCAAGTGTGTGCATATATGCAATATTGTTATACCGGTCCACTCGAGGATTATGCCATGTAAATACATCATTGACGGAATACACCTTGTCTGTATTTTCAATAAGCACGTATAGCTTAATTCCGTTGTTCTGCGCCAAAATACACTCGTCACGGAATCTCATATGTTCTTTTCCACAGATATTCCCTGCAATTTCCTGCATGTCCTTTTTCGTGTCAACGGAAACATCATATGTGCCAAGAAAATCCATCTTCTTAAGTTCCATTTTTCTAGCTGATTTTCTATGAATAACATCTTCCACCTTATCTGTGGCGATTATGTAATCTCCAACCGGTAATGGTGCACGCAAAACTTCCATATCGTGGCTTTTGAAATATCTATTCTTAAGGATGTGCAAGCCCTCTTTCTGTCCTTTATCCTCAATTATTAACACGTATTCTCCTTTCTGGCGGTCACTTTTAGCAACCGCCAAAGGTATCTCATGGCTTACGATTTAGTCGTGATATATTAAATTCCTTGCCAAAACATCAGATACCGCATAAATTGGTTTCTTTTAGGCAAATGCCAAGGTGTTACAACCTATTTCAGTTTTTCAAGATGCGCAATGTTTTCCTGTGCACGGTCGAGATTTCTTTTTGCAGAATCCGCACGTCTCTTTTCTCTTGAAATGAACGTTTCAATCGCCGCATTCCTGCTTTCTTCCAAGAATACGATTGTATTAGAATGCTCAATAAGATTGCCAATGCTCTCTTTATTAATTCTCATACCCTTATATATACAACCGGTTCCACGTTCTAAGGCGGTATATGTCTTAGAGCATTCCTTTGCTTCAAATACTTTTTCTTCCAGCTTTTCACTGCAGAAAAAATAACTGTATAATTTCATGTTTTTTCCTTTCTACGAGATCACAGTAAACTGTTTCAGATGGTTAATAGTTGCTATATATAAAATTGACCGGTCAAAATTATTGCTTGTCAGAACGGACAAAGGTTCATATCAACCTCTAATCCTTTTTCTGCAATATAAACATTTGCTCCATATTTAACTGTTTCTTCTGTCTTTTGTTTGAATAGTGCGGGATCTCCGCTTTTATCTGATAAGTGAATTAGAACGACATTTCTCAATGCTGGGTTATCGTTAGTAGAAATGAAATCAAGTGCCGTTGGCAGGCTCATGTGACCTCGTAAGCGGTGCTCGTAGTTAGGCTCGTCCCTGTCAACGAACTGCATATCATAGTTGGTTTCCACCAACAAGTGAGTGGTTTTAGAGAACCTCCACCGGACATATTCCGTGTCTGATGCATAAACAAGTCTCCCGATTTCCGTGTGCCAGATCCAAAATCCATAGCATTCTACATCGTGTACTAATGAAAAAGGGAATACCTTAAACTTTCCATACTGGCGTATCATATAGTAATCCTCATAAGGCTGAAATACTGGGATTCCAGCTTTTTTATACTCTGGTATGTACTTTGCATGATCCCCATGAGTATGACTGACAAGAACCGCCTTAATTTTCATCACATTGAAATCCAACGCTTTCTTGACTTCCATGAATGGCAACCCGGCTTCGATTATTAATGCTTCCTCGTCATTCTCCAGAATATAGCAGTTGCCAGACGAACCGGAACCTAAGACTTTAAGTTTCATCTCTTCACCCTTTCCGGATTCACTTTTCTTGCACATTCTTCACAAATGAACATATTCTTGTGATTCCTGATTAAGGCAAGATATGGATAATCCGTAGATTCAAACTTTTTCTTGCATGAAAAACACTTATCAAGTCCACCAGATTTCATTCCAATCATTTCTCTTTTTAAGATTGTATCTCCAACAGACATTTCCCATTTCGCACAATCAAATATGTCATATGTCTTGGTTGTAGTTCTGTTAATTTTCATGTAAAAAACTCCTTTCTTACATCAACAATACCTCGTGTCTGCTTTATCAACTTTCGGTTACGCTTTGCTCTCTGCTCATTGTCACAGATAAATTGCTTGCAAATTTCCGGTCGAACCGGATAGATTCTGCATTTCTCGCAACTCTTGTCCGTGTCAAGAAAAGGGCAGGTCATATCATATGGTCTATTCGCAGTAGGAAGCAGGTGCTTACATTCTTTGATATGGTTCTTGCGGATATATCTGTGAATTGCATCTACTTCCTTTCTGCTCATTGGCAAAAGGTTGGAACAGCAGTTACCGCATTGGCTACATTTTCCATCTTTGCAGAAGTTATAAATATTATCTTCCATGCCTTTCCGCACGGATTCTAAGGCTGACATAACTTCCATAGGCTACTCCAATTCTTCCTCTGTTGGTAACTGAAAGACTTTTAAATAATTTGTACTTGTATATCCCATGTACTTGTTTCTAAGCAATTCCATAGCTTTCTTGGCTTTTTCTTCCGAATTGTATTCAGCCATTTTTGCTGCCGTCATAGAGCTGTTATAGCAATAAATAGCCGCATGCTCAACACCGTCATATTCCCCAACTGCCATAGAAAAAGAACTGATTTCATAAGGCACATCAATTGTGCCATCCTGTGATATAACTCTCATACAGCCACCTCTAATCTTTCATAAAATCTGGCAAATTTTCGTCATCCTCTGCCGGTTCAACAACTTCCGCTTCGACTGCTGCACTTTCAACTTCTTTTTCTTCCGCATCTACAACAAAATCCTCTGAATTGGCGTTCTCGGCAATATCTCTTTTGACCTGTTCCTGCAAATCTTCCATCGGATATTCCTTGAAATCGTTGTCCTGCATTTCCTCTTTCGTATACAGTCCCATTGTCAGTTCCGGACAATTCAGACTGGAGAAGAAAGATGCGGCACGATACCGAAGCATTAACTGCGGCATGGTTTTCCATTTGCTACCGTTCTTGCCAAGCCAACCCTCGTCTTTTGCCATATCCATATTTACTTCCATGCCCTCAACCCTGCGACCATTTTTCATAGTCCAAGCCGTACATGAGAATGGCTTGCCGTTCTTGTCCTTTGCTTCGTCAAACTGCAATTCCATATCAAATTTTTCGGAATTATTGATTGCGGCAATCAGAAATTTACTGCTCCAACTCGGTCTGCCCTGAATAACATACAGATTCTGCATGACCATAAGTGGACTAACTCTTAACCGCTGTGCCTGTTCAATGGCAATCAGACAGTTCGCATCGTTCTTCTGGAATGTCTGCGGAACAATTGTGGAACTTGCCAGTGCCTTTGCCATCTGCATTGCCATGATGAAATTATCTGATGTTCCGAAAATTCCAAGACTGTAATCTGTAACTTTGTTTCTGTGCGCAACCTCTTTCTTTTCCTCTGATACTGCTACTTCCTGTTTTTTTGTTTCTGCCATAATTATTTTTCCTCGCTTTCCATGATGATTTTTAATTTGTTTTCTGCTATTTCAAACTTTTCTTTTGCCGATTTAAGTTCCTTTTCTACGGCTTCTCTAAACTTTTCCTTTGCATAATCGAAATTCGGCTTTGTAAGGAAAATATTTTCATAATAGCCAGTAATTTTCCCTTCGTCCTCTTTTCTAACAAAGCTCATGCAATTTGGAAAACCTATTTTCTTATCAACTGGATAATATGTCTTTGGTTTTTCAATCACTTCCACTTCTGTGACGGAGATTCCGTCCGAATTAAGTCCATAAAAATAAAGTTTCACTGCTTTTCCTCGCTTTCCTCATATCTCCTCACAACCGCCACCTTATCGGCACCGTAGGTTTCCACCCACTTCATATCCACTGATTCATCTGTAACCGTCAACTTTGCACCTTTGGCATTTACAACCATGTCACCGGCTTTTACGGAATTCTCGGTGCGGTATGTATAGCTTCTGGTGCTGTTTGGAAATTTTGCTTTGATATAATTCACTCTAATACCTCACTTTCTTCATTTTTTATTGGCATATCCAATGTGACTGCAACATCTCTGATAAACTCGTCCGGAATGTAAATCCCTGCCTGTACGCATATTGCATACTGTACCTTTGCAATGCTTGCAATATCAGAACCTTGCTTTTCCATTGTCTTTGTGAGAACTTTCAGCAAGTTAGCTACGCCGCCATGTGATTGCGGTGTTTTTCTTGCCGATAATCCTCGGATTTCTTGAATATCTGTTTTCATATTCTCCATGAATTTGTTTCTCCTATCATCAAACCAGCTATCAAAAGCGTTCCACAATTCCAAGAAGCAACCCGTTTCTCGTACTGCATTTTCTATAGTTTTGTATGTCTCGGAAATAAATAGCTTTATTATCTGCTCCGCATGGTCTTGAAAATACCTTTCACATTTTCCTTTCAGAAAATATTTGTAACCAAAACCACGCTTGCCAAGCCAGCAATATGTGTACCACGTATCTCCTTGAAAATATGTGTCGTACTTCCTATCCCATGAGGTAAAGCGCGGTTCCTCGCCTTTGTGATAAACCAATCGCATAATGCATTTTTCTCGAAATACTTTTTCGCACATATCTTTAAACGCATCAATGCACGCTCCCTCGGTGCCGATAATAATTACCTTCTTGCTATTCATATACATATCAATGATTTCGATAGCCTTTTCGTTTATTGGATAGTCCATATCACACTGCTTCAACTTTCAACTGCTTGTCCTCTGATACGGTCAGAAGAATTAACTGTGCGTCCATATCCGGCACATTAAACTCATTCAGCGATTCTGCATTGTCTACGAAAATCGGACAACTAACACCGTACATTTCACTAAGGGAACGTATAATATCCAGTCCGGCTACGATTCGGTGACCGCTGTTTAATGTCGAATACGGCACGCCATTTACAGTACACTCACAGCAATCTTTCATGCCGCCATTTAACTGCATCTCAAACAGTTTGAAGTTTACCGTCTTGAAATGACTGTTAATGGAATCTGAAATCTTATCCAATTTGAAACGGATAAATTCTTCCAAGAGGTAAAGCATCTGCTCCTGGTCAGCAACTTTCTGTCCGATCTCTTTCTGCTCTGCCTGCAAATCTGCAATTCGCTCGTCAATCTCAGCATTCATAGATGCCTTGGCAATAATGGCATTTGCTTCATCAAGCCGTGCCTGCAAATCAGATTTCTCGGCTTTCAATTCATCAACAACACTGTCCGCCCCCTCTGATTCCAACTTTTCGATTTTTGCAAGAACTTCATCATGTTCAGCTTTCAGCTTTGCATATTCCTCGTTCTGCGAATAATCGGCTTCTTCCGGTAACTGCGATAACTGCTTGGAAAGTTCCTCTTTCTGCGCAAGTGTTTCCTGCCCCTGCTTCTTTAAAGATTCAATAGACTGCTGCAACTCGGTATTCTTTTCGGTCAACTCGGTAATCAGATTTTTCTTTCCCGTTCCAAGTGTAATCAGCCGATTCAGCTCTACTTTTTTGTCCGTATCAAATTTGAATCTGTCAGTTTTCAGCTTTTCTTCTGCATCTGCTTTAGCCTTGGCTTTTCTTGCTTCAAAATCTGCTTTAATCTGCTCGATTTTATCTTCCGGCAACTTCTGCCCGCATAAAGAGCAAACAGTCGTAGAATCATCAAATACCCACTTGGATTCGTCAAACTGATATGGTGTTTCATCAAACACTTTGGCTTTTTCCGTATTGTATTTCACACCTAAGTCCTTACGTTCTGCATCAGCATTGGCAATGTCTCTTTCATTTAATTTAATCTGATTTTCTGCAATCTTAATCTGATTGCTCAAATCATCAGCCTTTTTTCCTGCATCAAAGATGGCATCATCAAGTTTTCTGCGTTTTGCAGACAGCTCTCCACTCATGGTCTGCATAATACCAGACATATCGAACTGCAGCTGCATTTCTCTGCTTCGCAAGTCTCCAATGGCACTTCCGGAATTTGCAATCTTACCGTCTATCTCAGCAATTTTTCTTGTCAAGTCAGCTTTTGCAAGTTCCTGTTCTGCCACATTGAAATCAACCTTAGATTTCTCTGCTTCATCAATACGGACCGGAATTTCAGCCTGCTTCTTTTTCCATTCCGTAAGAGCCTTGGAAAACTTTGAGCGAATATCGTCCGTAGACGGTGCTTTCTCCAATTCGTCAAGCAACGGTGCATACTTGGCATCTTCCTTTGCCAAGTCCACATCTGAAAAATCAGAAATAAGTTTCATCAGAATATCTCTCTGGTCCTTCCATTTTAAGGAAGAAAAATACTGCGGATTGGTAAGCATCTTAAACATATCTTCGCTCTGTGCTAAGCCGGAAACATAAGTTTTAAAATCACCTTCACTCTTCGGATATCCGTCAATCTCAAATGTATTAACATTACCCTGTAACGTGACTGTATCGGTTCCGCGCTTCTTTACCCAATTCTGCTTCTGAACCTTTGAAAGCTCTACTTTCTTGCCATCTACGTCCAAAACTGCTACAACCTTGATTTCTACATTATCAATGCGGTTTCCGTCCTTATCCAAAGGTCTGACATTAAACTTTTCCTCTCCTGCACTGTTCTTATTGAAAAGCAACCAGGTAAATGCATCAAAGATGGTTGTCTTTCCTGCGGCGTTCTGCCCTTTGACCTTGGTTTTATTTGAAAATTTAACATCAAGGTTTCTAATTCCTTTGAAATTCTCCAAATGGAGCGATTTTAAAATCATTTTCATTCTGCTTCACGCTCCTTTTTCTCTCTATATTTCTTAAATGCTGCATCCAGAGATGTTCTATCTTCAACATATCCGAGCGCAGTTTCAATCAGCTCTGAATTGATTGATGTTGACTTTGAACCAAGCAGCTCAACATCTTTTCTGTGCTCGTTTGCTATCAGTCTGCAAGCTGTATGTAACTTTGTTCTGCTTGCGATCAAATCTGCATATTCCTCTGCCGGAATTGTAATCATATTCTCTGCCATATTATTTTCCCTCCAATACATCTATTTTGCTTACAGACACCTCATAGGCTGTCCGCTGTTCCTCTGTTCCATCTTCATATTTCTTGATGTACCCACGACTCTGAATACGTCCAATAAATTGCACATGAGTCCCAACCGGAAACGTAGATGCAAATCTCGCATTCCTACCCCAGCAGATACATGGGATATAATCTGATTTTCCGTAGGAGCGGTTGACTGCAATCAAAACATCTGCAACCTCACGTCCAAGCGGTGTTTTCCGGTAAACAACATCTTTGCAGATAAACCCATCAAGCATGATTTCATTTTCGTCCTCATACTCATCAGTGATTATTTCAATATCACGAACAAAAACAGACAATATTAAACGATTTTTGCTATTTTCGTGCCGATTAAAAGAACGTAATTGACCGGAAACGCTTATCACAGTTCCAATGCATTCCTTACTCACGTCAAATAATCTTTCTGAAATTGTCAGTGGAATCACATCTGCAATATCGCTTTTTCTGTTCACATCAAGAAACAGGTTGTAAAACTGTTCTCCATATACCTCATGGCTATATTCCGGTTCTGAAACAATTTTCCCGGTAAGTAAAACATTATTGTTTTTCATTTTTTCATCCATATTTGATTTTCCTCTTTTCTCGTGCTAAAATAGGCGCAAATAGCTTATGCTATTGCTTTGATTGGGAATCATTCAGCTTTGGTCGGTTCGGATGATTCCTTTTCTTTTTCATAACTTCTTTATAATAAGGAGGTTTCTCTTTATCTTCGTTGCTGTCGCAGATATAAATAATTCCATCGTCTGTTTCTTCATCTTTAAAAACATGATCCTCGACTATTTCTTCTGCTTCCTGCCAGTCTCCATCCACTTTGCATCCTATGTAGATCAGTAATAATCCACCTAACACAGGAATAGCTACCATCGGATTTACTGTTGCATCTGCGCTGATTCCAAGGAAAAAGAGTAGCGCACCAGCTAATTCAATTACATTTGCAAGTTTCTTCATAGGCATCCTCTTATGTAATAGAAAAAAGTTTTTTCATCCCTTTTTTATGACTTTTAATTTCGAACTTTTCTCCTGTTTCATCGTCGATCATGTACTTTCCATCGGAATGCATTGTATGTGGCTTTATTCCCTGTTCTTCCATGAACTCAAGCAAGATATCTTTGCCACCTTGTAAAATATTCATCTGGCTTACAACTTCCATCCAATAAACCATAAAATGTGTAATATCCCAGTTCTGATATTCTATAAGAAATTCCGACGCTTTATCTCCTATCAGTTTGTCCATACCAAATTTCTCAATGTAATTCCTTGTATAGAAGTAATCTTTCCACTGGAATTTTTCTCCATCGAATGTCTTTTCGATAGGAAACATATTCATAAATTCTCTTGGCGTGAAAGCTCCTACCATATCGCATATCATTTCAATAAGTTGGAACTCGTTTTTTACAAAGTCCGGTTCGATGCATTTTAATAACTTACAGTCAGACATTCCTTTTAGCTTTATCATTAAATACAGATCCTTTTTAAGTTCATCTGGATAAGCGCTTTTTGCTTCCTGTATTGTCATGTTTCCCCAAAAGCCTGCCATTTTGCATCTTCTGTCTAATGCTCGCACATAATTAATCCACTTAGGTTTAAAGTCGATCAGCTTTTTGCCGTCCATGACGTAAAAATTAAGCATCTTCATCATCCTTTCTCTCAATTAACGGTAAAACCCCGTTCTTCTTAAGCTTTTCATACAGGAACAATCTTCCTTTTTGCGTCCATTCCGTCTGCATAACCACATCAGACCGCCCATTCGACCTTGTAATATCAATAGTCTTACTGTGAACATATCCAAGCCCTTGATATTGCCTGTATAAAATCCACTGTTTTCCTACTTTGCGCTGAACTCCTAACTCTTTCAGCATCTTATTAAACGCTTTAGCAGATATTCCATAATCCTGTGCGATCTGTGTTACCAGTACTGTTGATTTACTGTTTAAAATCAAATCCACGTAGTTGACTTTTGGTTGCATTTCTAAAATGATGTTATTCATTTCAACAACTTCGGTTTCAAGTTCCTGTATCTGCTTGTCTTTCTGCTCAAGCATCTTGTGCGCTTCAATAACTGCAAGTGCCATAAGTTCTTCGCCGGTTGGAAAAACTGTTTGCGTCTGGTTATAATAATTTTCTTCCAGTGCATCAAACTGTTCCCATGCCTTATCAGTCCCAAGCATTTTGCAATGACGGCTTGCACCTCGACGTGTCCAAAGATAAAGCTGATTCGCATTTTTCCCAACAAGGTCGAAATTTTCTACCATGTTCTTAAAGGCCTTTAAGTCAGATCCTTTTAGCAAATAATAATGTTCTCCCTCTTTAAACCGTTCTGCATTATTGCTATAGTTCTGTTTGATTTTCACATCTGTTGCTCCGTACACATCAGCCAACTGTGCGGTGGTGATAACTCTTTGTCCTTTCCACTCAATGACCGGCAATTCTTTTGTTCCAATATGTACTAAGTCGTTCATTCTTCTCCTTTCCCGAACTTTCTAAACTCTACAGGCTTTTCACAGCCTTTGAACTTTATACTCTCAATCTCTCCCATTCCCTCTTGCCGAAACTTCAAAATTGGTGTATCAGTTGCAAAGTCCATAGCGTTCAAGTCGATTGTGAGTATTGGAATATTGTTTCCCGGAAGCTGTTTTAATTCAAAGCTTCTAAGTCCATTGATTTTATGACCATCAATGAGAAGTTCCGTAAAAACTCCCTGTTCTCCGTTACACTGTCTGATTTCAATTTTCGATGCGTTCATTTTTCTCCTTTCCGGATTTTTGCAATAAAAAATCCAACTACCGCTTTGATAGTTGGAAAATACTGGTTGTCTCTATTTTGCTTTGTTGATACAATTAATGTACGGCGGCGGCCATCATGAAAGGAACTGTTATCATGAAAATCGTTAGTATACTTATCTCATTATTGGCATGGCGTGTTACCGGTTACGACTTCTTCATAATTCTAACCATAACATCCATGACAATCGACCTATACAAAGGAATTAAAAAAGTACAAAAGAGATTAAATAAAATACTAAAGATGATGCGGAAAATAAAGCAATAATGTAACTCATTTCCTGCCGCCGTCGCATATTAATTGTATCAACTGATTTCCTGTGTTACAAACACATTTAATCTGCAAATTTCGACATATTTCTCAACTATCTCAATATTCAGTTCTTCTTATTCTTTCGTTTTTGAGTTCCCAGTTTCTTCACTGGTTGCCTTGCTTGCCGAACCCTCGACCATTCCCAGAACATATCCTTTCTGGAAATCGTTCATTTTGGGAATCGCGTCTTTCAACTTTTCTACAACTTTCTTTTCCTGTTCGCTCATGTATTCACTTCCTTTCTCCCTGTGATATAATTTCCTTATTAAATAAGGAAAGGCGGTGATAATATGGATAATGGTTATTCTGAAACATTTGCTACATATGAGTTTGCAGATAAAGGAACATATGTATGTATGCAATGCGGTGGCGAAAATAAAAAGGGAATCGTCACTGTAAAGCAAGGCGAAATGCTACCAGAATGCAAAGAGTGCGGATATACTACATGGATTAAAATAATGTAGGATTTTTAAACACTCTCTTTTCCTCTGCGAGCGTTTGGCTTGTAACCGCCAAGTTATCATCAACCAGATGCTCAATGAGGAACGTTCTTTTTACCACTCTCGTTCCATCTTCACATACTTGTGAAATGTGCAGATACATCTTCCCATCCTTCTGGAATGGAATAACAAATATACTCTGTAAAAATTTCCACTTAACAAAATGCTTATTAAAAAATGCAACTGCATGAGCCTTGATTTTACTCACTGTATCACTCCTTTCATAATTTATTTGTCATCAGACTTTGTTACTTGTGTCTGTTGACCTTGTAAGCATACATTAGCATACATTGTTAGCATTGTCAATACCTTTTTGTTGACATTGTTAGCAGTTCATGGTATATTTTATTTGTGGAAAAGAGGTGATAAACTTGAAAGACCGTATTAAAGCATTACGGGAACGCTTGGGAAAGAGCCAAGATGAATTTGGGAAAGATCTTGGATTAACGAGAAATTATATTTCTTTGATAGAGAACGGACAGCGCAACTTATCCGACCAGTCTATTAAAGTCTTATGTTCCCTGTATGATGTCAATGAAAAATGGTTGCGGACAGGCAACGGAGAAATGTTTATTCCGAAAACAAAAAATGAACAAATAAACGAGATGCTTATTGATGTTTTAAAATGTGAAGATTCAGATTTTAAAAAACGTTTAATCACGGCATTATCCAAACTGGATGATACCGGATGGAATGCATTGGAGAAATTCATTGATTCAATCGCAAATCAAAGCCAAGAAGAATAAAGAAAAGCCAAGGGCAATGCGCAAACCCTTGGCTTTTCTTCTATTCTAATAATCTTTTGACATATATATAAATGAGTTTTAACCACTCTTCATTGTCACAATTTGTTATCAATTCAATCGTGTTTTGTTTGTAAAATATCTTAATTTCTTCATCCTTATCAAGATTGTTTCCCTTTATTTCTTCCATATTAACCCATTCTCCTATGTACCATGCGCCAGTTTACAAGTTCCCCGAAAATGTCCATGCCTAAATTATAGAACACTTGTTCGTGTTTTTCAATAGCAAATTTTAACAGTTGTAATCTACAATTTTCGTATCTACATATTATCACTACATGTATAAAAATGGAATATCTTTGTATTTTTTTCCACGTATGTGGACAACTATTTATAAGGGGATTCGTAAAGATTTGAAATAGATGTGTTGAGAGCCTTTGCAATCAGCTCCATTTGATTCATGTTAGGGCATCTGATGTCGTTTTCATAGTTATCCAATGCGCTCTTACTTATTCCAGTGCGCTTGGATAATTCTCGCAAGGTGATGCTTTTTTTCGTTCGTTCCTGCCAGATTAATAGTTTCATACACAGTATTATATTGTGTAAAAGTTGGAAAATATACTGGTAAATATTGGTAAAAGCCGGTACGAAAAATTAATTTCACACCGGCTCACTTTCTCATTATCCAATATAAACTTTCCCATCCACTCCCACAGCCAGACATGCGATCGTCGCATCCAGTTTGAACCACACGGATCCATCATCAAACTTCTTTACCTCGACCGGCTTAATGTCTGCACCTTTTCTCAGGTACCCGATGCCGCTTTTGTTATCACAGGATGTCCTGATCTGGTTTGACAGATAGATGTATTTGCCCTGTTCGCCATAATAACCGTTGCAGACCGGAACGGATTCTTTCACACGGTACCAGTTACTGGCTTTATATTCAGTCTTAGTGGCTGTGACAGCCTGTCCGGTTTTCTTCCAGGTAGCCATGAATTTTTCCGGTGTACCGTACAGCTTTTTTAACTTTGTCGGAGTGCTGCCCCAGTTTGGTAACTGGAAATGCGGTCTGTCCTTAATGGATTTCCATGATCCGCCCCACTCTAAGCCAATGCTCTGCCCGATTTTTCCAACCTTATTAAATAATCCGGTGGAATTATTAAATGCATCATCCGAAGTTTTACCGTCCCCGTCAATATCCATTTTCAAATAGAAGTCAAAGGCAACACCCCACTGATGCATGGAACTGTATGTACTGCCCTTTGCCTTTGTAACGATCTTGCCCGGCTTCGTTCTGCCATGTGCATATAAAGCATCCTGCTCTGCTTTCGTCCTCAAACATTCTCCAATGCCGATCGTAATTCCGGCAGCCGCACATTTCTTCTGTAAAAGTGTGATTTTCTCCTGTAAATCTGGGTGTAATGCTTTCATATCTCTCATTCTGTTTTACCGCCTTTCTCTAAATACTGTTTGAATAACTGATGTAAACCGGTGCTTGCTAATCCACTGAATAAGCCGCTTAAAATGATTGATGGAGAAACGCTCCATCCATTCATCCAAATTGCTAATATAACGCCCAAAACGGCGCATACAGTAGGAATCCACTTGTTATCAACGTCCTTAATCCATTTCTTAATTACATAGCCGACGCAAAGGCAAATCCCTACTATTACCGGCACCATAAATTCTGTTAAAAATCCTAAATCTGCCATAATATCACTCCTCCTCTAAATCTGCTATTCTGTGGTTAATTACCCTGATCTGTTCTTCCATCACCGGAACACGCTGTGCGAAGTTGTTATGTAATCTTACTTCGCGTGTCAGTTCTTCAATCTTGCAATCTGTGACCGCCTGTGCTGTTTCCAGCTTGTGTTCGGTCTTTTTTTGACTGCTACTGACTGTCAGTGCTGTGCCAATCAGTGCAAGTCCTCCTGTGATTAATGCTGTTATGATTGATTCCATTTTATTTTCCTCTCTTTCTGCCCGAAGGCTTGTTATTTAAAAGAGCCGGCTACACAACGCATGGTCATGTAATCGGCTCTTAGGCTCTTATTTTTTTCAATTCTGCAATATCCTGCTGCATTGATTTAATCTGATCTCTCATCTCTGCATTTTCTTTTTCTAATATTTCCACACGGTTCCAAAGTTTCTGCACCATGTGAACTGTTAGAAAGATAAATTCCTGATACCTCAATGCGTAATCATAAATGATATTTCCATCTTCATCTTTACATGGAACTTTCGAAGATTCCACAGGAGTTCCATCTTCCTCGTTGTACTCCGTATATTCGTACCGGATATCCTTACAGAACCCAGCAAACTGTCTCGGTTCAATTCCAAGTTCCTGCATAGCATCTTCGACATCCTGTGAGATAGCACCAATATGTACACGATCGCCATCGTTAAAAATAAATGACTTCGGTTTTAATTTTAAAAACAGCTGCTCATACGCTTCCGTTAAATCGATAATATTATGTTTTTTTGTACGATCAGAGGTATTAATAGCGCCTGTTTTCGAAAAAACAGTTGTCCATAATTTATTTTTTGTTCCGCATGACATCTGGTTCGATACATTCGGACAAATGAATGCTCCAGATATATCTAATTGATACCCCGCTCCATGAAGAAACGTCGGAGTTGTATCATTCCCGACATGGCAGTTATTGTTCTTATTTAATCCCAGAATGTCAAGAATTGTTCCGTTTGTATGTGTTCCATGGATATATTTTCCAGATGCAATATCTAAACTTCCCGTTAACGTTCCGCCTGACAACGGAAGATATCCTTTTAATGCGTTGGCAACTGCTGTTATTCTGTTATCAAGCGTCGCATCTCCATTTGCAATGTTTTTTGATAATTTTGTCGTCACATTTTCGTCTCCGCTGATAAGATTCTGCATAATACCAGAATATATAGAATCAACTTCACTTTCTGTATAATATCGTTCATCATGCGTATGGCTGGATGGTGCGTATGTACTCGGTTTACCTGTCACGTCAGACCATGGGATTTTTCCGGTAAATGCAACTTCTTTCAGATCAGAAAACCACTTTACAATCTTTCCGAACAGTGTCGCATGGGATTCACCGCTTTTGAGATTTTCTCTTGCGGGTGCTGCTGTAAATGCTGTGGTATTCTCTGCTGTATCTCCCCCGGTTGACACTGCGCCAACATCTTTTGCCGTAAGCACTACATTTCCACGGCGAAAAGAATCCTCTTTGACACCTTTAATTCCAGTTACCGGAGTTCCGGCAAGCACGTCCCACTTTTCATCTGATGTTTTATAAATATTGGCACCGGCAGGAATTACATTCCCTGCTCCCTCTTTAAAGTCATCCGTGGTGGTAAATTCGTCTGAAATATTGAACATCCACCCTGTGCTAACATCTGCAAGTGCCGGAAGATCTGCAAATGCAACTGTTCCGTGTGGCTGCAATCCACCTTTAAGTCCTTCTGATATGTCTTTTGCCTGCTGATAGTAATACTTGGCATTGTCAAAATCCTCGCCCTCTCTGCTTCCTGTACCACCAACAGCATAACTCTGTGCTTTGGTTGCACTTTCTTCTGCAGATTCCGCTTTACCGATGATCTCCGCAGCCTTTTGAGTTGCAATATCTGCCTTTTCAGCTGCTGTATCAGCTGACTGACTGGCGGATGATGCTTCACTTGTTGCCGTGGCTGCAGATTCACTGGCGAATGTCTCACTGGCTTTTGCGTTGCTTTCGGATGCCGCTGCCGCCGTAGCTGACTTCGCTGCCGCTGTCTCGGACGCCTTGACATTGTCCTCTGATTTTTTTGCAGCCGTCTCACTGGCTTTTGCGGCATTCTCACTTGCTTTGGCTTTGGCTTCAGACATTGCTGCCGCTTTCTGGCTCAATTCAACTTTTGCCGCCTCAACCTTAATCTTGGCAAGATAATTTGGTTCTAAATGCTTTTCCTCAATGCTTCCCTCTTTCACGATTGCCGACACCTTGCCGGATGAATCGATATAAAATGCCACTGTATCAGAATCAAGAAATTCATACTGCGTAATCAATGCTGACAGATCTATGTACTGTTTTGTGCCATCAATCAGAGTCAGGATAATCTGCTGTGTAGCTGGATTGTAAGTGAAGTTGACAGCGATCTTCTCCATCTGCGTATCGATCGTAACCTTTGAACCATTCTTTTTTGTGATCGTGATGATTCCGGTCGACTCCTCAAAGGTCACATCCGACACAAGAGTTGCCACCTCTGTCTTGGTTGCTTTCGTCGCATCCAATGTAACTACATTGTCGTCAATAATGCCGATAGCACTATCCATTTTGTTGAGGTTTCGTTCATTCAACGGAGTCTCATCGCTTGGGTAATTCTCCCAGTTAATAGGTACGTGTGCTTTATTCATGTTCCTTGCCCTCCTTTTCCATGTCTTTCTCCATCTGTTCCCGTTCAGCAATCACGTTTCTATTCGCTTCTGATTCGATCTGATGCAAAATATCTTTAAACACCAGATATTTAACCTCAATCGGAATACTTTCACAGGCATTTACATAATTAATAATGTCATTCTCAAACTCTCGGATTTCTGCATTAATCATAAACTCTCCACCTTTTCTTTCAGATTTTCTATCTCTTCATGCTGTAACTGCACTGTGGCTACCAGATCTGCAATAAGTTCTGTGTACCTCATGCCGTAAAAAACTTCTCCATTCTCATTTGGAAATGCTTTCGGGCATATATTCCATCCCTTTTTCACACTTTTTAATACTTCTTGTGCAATGAATCCATGATGATAACCGATTTCTTCAAAATTATAACGGTACGACTTTGGTTTTAAGGAATAAATAGTCTTAGCTGATTCATGTTTATCCAAATCCTTGATTGTGTTTTTTATTCTTTCATCTGAACCATCAATTATCCCCCCTCTAAATCCAGCAACACCGGTATCCCCATCCAGATTAATCATGCAGTGGTCCGTGTCTGTTCCGCCCTTATTTAGTGAGATATGATTATATTGAACGACACATTGATGGTTTGGACTTTCAAGTGTTCCTTCTACTGTTTTAAAGCCATCTGTTCCCATCTGCACACATGTACCGCTTCTTTTAAATTCAATCAAATTTGCTGTGCTTTCTTCCGTCTGAATATGCACATACCCGCCAGTTATCTCCATAGAGCCTTTTAATTCCAAAAGTTTTGCTTTGATTTTTATGCCCTCGGCTGACTGGTTGATTTCTGAAATGACGCTGTCTTTTGATACTTTCAAGCTGATCTGCTTTGATGACTGCGTAATCGTACTGGACGCACTCGATGAAAGCTGCTTAAATTTCTTTATCAGAGTCCATTTGTATTTTCCACTGCTTATTCCACCATCTGGTTCGCAACCATAAAACTTTCCAGTATTCTGATCCAAAAAACTGTGTCCAGAATAATACGAAGATGCAGGGTATGTATCTTGTGGATTCCCGAAACCACAATGTGTAACGTCATAATCTTCGGTATCCCATACTGTTAAAGAAGCACTGACTTCTGACCGTATCTTAGTTGCGGTCACCTCTATCTTTCCGGACAAATCGCCCTCTGCTTTGCTTGCTCTCGTAACTTCCGCTGTAATCTTGTCCTCATTAATTTTAATAGCTGCTGCAAGTTCAACTTCCTGCCCCTGTGCTCTTTTTACTTCTGCTGTAATATTATTTGCGTTTTGAGTAATCCGTGATGATAGACCATTGGCTGTGTTTTTCACTTCCGTCCGGATTTCAGTCGCAGTCTGCGTTATCTGCGATATTAACTTCCGCTCTTTAACCTCGATCGTGCTCTGTGTCTTTTCAATCGTCCGCTCTAATACATTGCTTTTTCCTTTAAGCTGTAAAATACTTCGCTGTATACCATTCGCTTTACTCGTCCGGCACTCTTCCCCGTCCGCTTCCAGATCATCCCTTAAAGCCTGTATACCTTTCAAAGTTCTTTTGAAAATATAAGATTCGATCAGTTCGTATTTTGTCGGCAGCCGCACTGCATCCCCAACTTCCAGACACGGATTTCCTTTGCAGTCCGCCGTAAACGGGCGGTAAATAATCCCTCTGATCTTGGAAAGGATATTTTTTGCAATGCCTTTCAGTTCTTTTGTGCCTTTGCCATATACAAGAAAATTATCCTCGATCACATAAGCATTGTCTCCCGTACCCACAATCACGCCGATATCATTCTTCTGCTCCCGGATCTGTAACTTATTGATTGTTTTAACAAGAAAATCTTCATACTCAGCCGTTATATATAAATCCTTCCCGATCCGGTTGCTTTTCGGATCTCTTGGAAACAAATCATCTGCCGGATAAAGATCGTTTCTCGGATAAAGTCCCTGTATATTCTGCTCCAGATATATATAATGAAACTTCCCGTCACGCCCCATATGCCCCATACAGCCATTGATCTCACAAATACAGGACAACACTTCCTTGCCGCTCATAGATTCGCCTATGGTGCTTGATTCCTCTGTGGCAGAACTTGTCTCACCGGATGCCGTGACCGCCACGGTTTTCTCAATTGACATATTGTCATTAATGAGTGTAATGTTCGCCTGTTCGATTCCGAAATGCTTGAAAAAACTGTTGCGGAACTGCTTCATAGTGACCGGATCATAAACTGTAACGGTCGTGATTGTGCCATCTTCATCTGTTTTCTGTTCCTCGTGCGACGGAAATACAGTGTTGTACCATGCTGCCACATCGGCTGTTAAAACATCATACAACGCGTCATAGGCGATAACTTCACGGCATGTTCTATCTGCCGTAGGTGTGTCAGAATCAACCTTGTATCTCCCGAACTGAAACGCCGCATCCGTGTGACCATCAAGTGACATTCTTACTGTCAGCCATTTGCCTTTCATTGGTAGAAATGTGTTTGAGACGGTAAATTTAATCATGGCAGCTTCACACGAACCAAACGTTAATTCCTGTTCTGAACATAGGCTTTCTGTCAGTTCGAACATTTCCTGATGCAGCTCTGTATTTGTGATGTTGATTTTCCCATCATCTGATACAATCATCAGCTGTTTGTCTACTGTATCTTGTTTGAACAAATCAGTGTATTTGTAATTAACCACCGTACACACCCCCTATGAACGCAAACCGGATAGAATTGTAACGAACTATTCCACCATATGTTCCATATATTGTTGGTTGAATATCAGTCATATAGCCATATTGTGTTACATAATCGTCATATTCCGGTATGTATGCCGTGATATAACATGCTCTCCCTGTTGCATTTGTGAACTGGCTTCTGATATTATTTAACACCTCATTAAAAGTCTTATTTGTCAGCATTGCCGGTGTCTCAAACTCCACTTTTAAAGCCTTTAATTCTACGGCATTTCTATGCAGATAACCGTTGGCATCCGTATAATCGTCTAAATCCTGCATATTGACATATGGACTATATGATTCCGCTTTCATAAAAGACATTGGCACTATGTAATTTCCAATCTTTAAAAGCCATCCGCTGTATGCCACACGATCACCTCCACTTACTTTTCGTTTCTGAATCTATTGATATGGATGCCGTTATCATCACTTAAAAATAAGATTTCCGATTCTCCATTTGGAAGAATGTCTGCCGCAAAACAGTTATTCGGATTTCCTATTTGTGTATGATCTTCCGGGCATTTATTCCAATCTATCGGTTTATACTTTTTTCTCATGGCTATTCTCCTGAAAATAGGTATAAAAATAGCACCTACCACCAATTTGATAGATGCCACTTCTTTTTCTTGATCTATTTTGTAATTACTTCGATATTGGGCGATTTAATCACAATTTTCTCCGGTGTGTGAATTACTTCCGTGTTCCCATACGTAATCCTAATCTCTAATTTGTTCATAAAATTTCTCCTAAATTTCATACTCCGGGTATGCTGCTTCCCAAACATCCCTATGGTAGGTATTTACCTCTCCATAATTTGCATCAAAAATCTTTTTCACACCATATCCAAGTTCAATACTCTTTTCTTTTAATTTTCTCCATTTGAACGTTCTCCAATCAACATCATTCATTGCCGCAACACGCTTGATTGAATACCAATCTTTACTGTAGTCTAATTCCTGTTGTAACTTTTCTTTTTCTTGTTCTGCAATTTGCCTACGCTCCACTTCATCCGCATATGCCCTTAAAGCGGATGGCAAATCTTTTGGTACTTGTCCTTTTTCCATGTCGTCGAATCGTTTCACGTACCTTGCAGTAAATATTATTCCTTTTTCGCCATTAAATTTGTTTGCCAGAAAATCGCAGCCTAACTTTGTTACCTTATAGCATGGCATTTTCTTATTTTGCCCTGTCAAATATGTTGATTTTATAAAATAATCGGTGACGGGAATTTTCCCTTTACCTAACGTCGGTATTATTCCGATCTGCTTTACACTACCGTCTGTGTTTGTTGTTCCTTCCAGTTTCTTCAATATTTCATAATGTGGCAACTCCATCATTTCAGCGATTTCAAGCGTTGTTATTGTTTGCGCATCATTCCCGTATTGGATTTTTTCTTTACTTACAAAAGCTGTATATGCCATACTTTCTATCTCCTAAATTTCCGAGCCTTACATTTCGCAAGGCTCAATCTTAAAATTCACGTGCGTTAGGAACAAACCCTAACAGGAGTCGCACGCTATATATTCAATCTATTCAGAATGAATTTTCAAATAAAAAGACCACCAAAGACTGAATTTCTTCAATCTCTGGCGGTCACGAATCCGCACCTATTCCTCATAGGCTTGCAGGACGTTCTAAATTCTTTAGGTCTTGCCTGCGTGATTTTTAATTATTGAAATAATACATTTTGATATGTTATTGTCAACTTTTATTAATCGTCACTTTTATTTTCTTCATCATCTTTTTTCTCCAATAATTTTACTATATTATCCGGCAAAATCGGATTATCTTCGTTTGCAGGAAAAAGCGTCTTTATTTCATTCGGCGTCTCTATTGATGAATAAAATTCAACTCCTTTATCTATCAATACTACCATCTTCTCTAATGTTTTTTCGACTTTTCCTCTTTCTTCTCCATCTCGCAACTCTCCAAGTTCAGATTCAAGATCGCTTACACTATCACTCAAAACCGTTTGTTTCATTTTCTTAAAAACATTGAGTACTTCTTCCCCAACCTCATTTTTTAATTGCATTACTTTTAATTGTTCCTCCTGCTCTTTCAGCAGAATAATATTAGACTTTATAGCCAACACTTTATTTACAAGTTTCGCAAGATTATTGAGGATTCCAAATGTTCCAGAAGAAATTAAAAAAAATGATAACCATTGTGAACCAACATCAACATTATTAAATTTTATTTCTTCATCCTTTGACAGCAAATATGGGCATTGTGTGAAAATAAATTCAATCTCTTTTAGGTAATCCATATACTCTTTCAAAGAATTGCATTTTGGGATTTTTACATCTATACCGGCATAGGATTCCCCGATGGTGAATGAATCATAGAGGTTTTGTATTGTTTTAAGAGAGATTTTTAATTCATTTAAAGCAATATCAAATCTTTCCTTTCTCTTCGGAGATAAAGACGGTTGCACATTATCTCTTTCCAATGGATCGATAGTAGCATACACATCTCTTACCGTCTGTCGCATAAATGAAATATTCTTTAATTGATCTAATGCTTCTTTTAATATGTTCCATCCCTCAATCTGATATTCAACAATTTGATTGTCTGAATTTTTTATAGCTTCAGTTCTAACATTTACGATAATCTTATCTTTGCACGCACAACAAACATAATAAATATTGTACAATCTCATAAACTTATACCTGCTTTCTTTTGTATTATCCATAATTATACGCCCCCTCTATTTGTAGTGCAATATAAACATAACCGGAATATTTATCTGATCTGTTAAAAATTGAGGAATACAAAAAAGACACCCCTTGAGGTGTCTTTTTATTATTTATGCTTTGTTCTCCCGGTACATGTTCAAGATGAACTCCCGTCCGATTTGTGTGATTTTTCTGTGATAGACAACTTTTCCATTGTCCAATACTTCTTGCTTAATATCCTCATATCCCCTGTCACTGTAATCTGAATACATCACCCATGTGCCATTGACTTTATACTGGATATGCATATCAGAAAGCCAACGATTCAGCTCATTTGCGCTTCTAAGTCCAAGTTCTTTTGCTATTTCAGTCATTGTATAAGTCTTGTTTACATGAGTAAGGATTGCATTTCTCTGTTCCGCTTTTATTCTGGCGGTACGCTCCTCTTTCAGCTTTGTCAATACTTCAATGCCAAAATCCGGATTATTGAGAATATTGTCAATCACATTATCCGTTGCATAAATGCCATGCTTGCGAATGGATGGAATTACATCTATTGCAAGCCAATTTTGAAACTTGTCAGCCGTCTTATTTCCTGCTCTCATTCCGAGACGATAGAAAAGTGATTCCGGTATGTAATCATCTTTCCCAACAAGTTGGGAAAATCCAAATTCCGTACAATACCCATTTAAAGTTTCCCATCTTACATATTTCTTTCCATTTTTCTCTTGCGTCCAGCCGAACCCTCTCGCGGTATCTTCTGCGTTAATAGAAATACTTCCATCATCGTTTAATATTGCGCGCGCTGAAAAACCAAGTTCCATGTTACTAAATAATTTAATTTCATTCATATACATATGCCCCTAATCGTCTAAATATAGTTATCTTGTGTAAAACTTACTTTCTAATATCATTAGTAAAACAAGATGTATATTTATCTTGCGTAGGTTTGTATGTTTTCTTTGCACTGTCACTTCACGAATGAATCCTGCTATGCTCTCTGATATTTCAATTCTTCCATTTCTCTAAGACGTTCCTTTAACTCGCGAAGCTCTTCAAGTGTTTTATCATATGTTTCTATCATCTTGTCATACTGCCATACTGGAATCATTATCATCTTTTGTGTATTCATAATTATTTTCTCCTTTGTAAAAATGCATCGTCAAGGCGCTGTTGTATCGCTACTTTGTTTGGACATTTTCGATTTTTTTTACAATTACATGCCTTGACTCTGCTTGATTTCCTCACAAAAGAATGATACTATAACAAAGTAATCTCTTTTGTGAGGTTTCGGGAAGAGTAGTTGCATGACGGCTAAATCATAGGCAACTACTCTTTTTTGTTACTTCTCCAAGTTTTTCAGCATTTCTTTGATTTCCATGATCTCACTTAAAATCTTATCCTGTTTGTCAATTAAGATTTCATTTTGAATAAGATTTTGAATGTACCTATTTTTCGTTACACCTAATTCCTTGGATTTTTCCTCTAGGTATTGATGTTGTTCATCATTCAACCTAAGTGTAAAAGTCTTTATTCCCATAGCCACCTCCTTGTTTAATTTTGAAGTCATTTCTAACTTCATTTTTATAATATCACAGTTCAAATATGAAGTCAATAATGAAGTCATATATTTTTAGCAATATAAAAGGCACCCATTAATGAGCGCCTTTTTATTATAGTAAGCTTCTTTTTATCTACTTATCTGCACGACCTGTAAAATATATTTCTGCATGATCGTATCCGTTATAACAATCAAGTTGCGCAGAAATTGTTTTGCTTGGCTTTATTTCACTATCGGAATCCGTAACAAATGTACTATTATAGTAAATAACATTATTATCGCTATCGAAAAATAACGCATATGCTTCCACAAATCGTACAGGATATTCTGCATTATTAGTGACCGATACAGTTACATTTTCACTATTAAGTGTTTGCTCGACATGCAAATTTTGTATAACTGGTTTGTAATATGGTTTTTCGTCATAATCCAATGTATATTCTACCTTGTCAATTCCGGATACACTGTCAAAGTAAAAACATCCAATAGATGTTTCGCCTGCTCCTAAAATATCAATGCTCATGTCGCCTGCTCCCATTGAAGTTCCGCTTGCATCTTTTGCTGTTGCATTTCCGGACACTGAAACATCTGTATCAGAATTATTTGTAATAACTAAAAAATATAAAGTGTCGCCTATTGTGTTTTCATATTTATATTCTTTAATTGAAAAATCGGAATCAGATACTTCTTTCGCTTCTGGTTCTTTATTATTGCTTACAACATCATTTTGTGCAAATGACTCTGTTGATTTTTCATTTGTTTGACTATTCTTTGGTTCAGTACTTTCTGTGTTATTTCCACTTTTCCCTATTACGTATGCAACAACTACTAAAACCACAACCAGTATGCATACTTTTATGTTCATGCCTTGCTTTCTTCTGCAATTCGGACACACCTTTGCTTTTACCGGAATTTCTGTTTGGCAATATTTACATAGCTTCGTTTCTTTTTTTTCTTCCATTTCTCATTCCTCCGTCATTTGTGATAGATTAATTCTACCACAAGTGGCGGTTATTGTCATTATAAATCCAGTTCCTTTTTTATATCTTCAATCGTCTGTTTTGATGTTTCTAGATATAAAGGCAAATCTTCTACTAAATGTTGAAACTCTATATCTGTTTCTGGTGTATTCATTGTTTTTAATATGTCATTTTTCTGCTCATCATTGATATTGTTATTTTTTTCAAGTACATCGCAAATTTTTCTTATTGCATTTCCAATTCCAATAAGTGAACTCGGTACATTATATACCTTACATCCGCTTTCCAATTCATCTATTCCGTCATAGATACCAATAATTACTCTAACATTGTATTTTTTATCATACAACATATTTCCAAACCAACCCTTAAAGATTTCTCCCTCAATTTCAAAATCAAAAACCCCTTCTGAAAATTCATATCTTTCATAGAGTTTAGAAAATTCTTCAAATTCTTTCTTACTTTCAAAACTCATATCTAAAGTATACATTCTACTTTCTTTTACAAATTTTTTTACTGAAAATTCTTTTCCATCACATAATAATATAGCCATAAAATCCTCCCATATTGTTTTTTTGAAAACATTATATCATAGCATGAGAGGATTTCAACTATTATCCCCAAACAGGATCAAATGCCGCACTATCTCCATATCTTCTTTTGGCTTCGCCTTTATATACAGATTTAGCCGCATTAAATACATCATTATTACTTAACATTGGTTTTTTCAAAATTTCTGACAATAATTGATTTTGTTGTTTAAGTAACGCAATTTCCTGCTGTGACGTACTGTATACAGCATCACGAATACCTGTGATCTCCTGCCCTCCGGCAACTGCTGTCTTTCCCCCAACAGTTCCAAGAATTTCCGGTACACCGTTTTCTCCTGCCATAAACATGCTGTACTGTTTTGGAAAACCTCCTGCGGCAAATTTAGGTATAGATGCAAGTTGGATTGTGGTTGCCGGGATTTCCTTTCCAAATACAGTCGCTCCCGGAATTGTAAATGACATTTTTTGATTAAACCAATCAGCGAACCCATTCCATACATTTTTTATTGCTGCAACAGCATTATCAAATGCCTGTTTTAGTCCATCCGCAATTCCACTGAATGTCCATTTGTCTTTCGTAAAATACGGTGCGACATGATTTGTCCACCAAGAACCGATTCCAGATGTACTCCACCAGTTACTAAATTCGTCCCATTTTTCAGAAAGACCTTTTTTCATTCCGTCTCCCTGTTCATCCCATTTTTCTTTTGTAAACCAAGGTTTTACATGATTTTCCCACCAGTTATATATTCCTGTCTTTTGCCACCAATCGGAAAATTCATCCCATTTAGCAGATAATCCCTCTTTTATTCCATTTCCTACTTCCATCCACTTTTCCTTTGTGAACCACGGGAAAATATTCTCCTGAATGTAAGTTAAGGCTTCGTCCCACTTTTCTTTGATTTTTTCTTTTATACTACCAATTTCTGCTTTTACTGACAGTTTCTTTTCTCCCCAGTAATTCTTTACATCTTCCCACCAAGAAGAAATATCATTTTCAGTCGTTGTCAATTTGTTATGAACTGGAAGTTCTACATTCAATCCCCACCATTCTTCGACATTGTCTTTGAACTCGGAAATCTTCTCTTGTAAATTTGGAAGAACAACATTTGCATGTAAATCAACATCTTCCAATCCATTCAGTTCTTTCCACTCATCTATCCATTCTTTTAGGCTAAATTCGCCATCAAATCCGTTCTTTTTCTTCCATTTGTCAAAAAATCCAGTAAGTTCAGTAGTATTTGGAACATTTAGGCTTACTGGAACATTATTGTTGTAATCGTTAACTGCCTTTTGAAAATCATCTAATGATTTATAATCCTCTTTTTTAGGGATATTTTTTACAAATTCATCTAACTGTTTACTCCACTCTGCAGTATTGTTGTGCAGTGCGCCTCCACCAAAGATATCTATTCTCTCAAATGGATTTATAAAAAATTTCTTTATGCTATCCTGTATGTATTGTGTGATTCCACCTCTTTTTAGCGATTCCATAAGCTCATGCTTATCTTTGTTCACGCTTTTCTTTCCAATCGTAAAAGAAAGCGTTGCCACTACTACAGCAAGCGAAATAGGAATTGCATATGATAGCAATGATTTTACCGCCGTTGAACCAAAAGCGGCTGTGAATTTCGCTCCTATTAATTTCCCAATAGTCTCCTTGAGAAGTTTCCCTGTTAACAGTTTGCCTGCAAGTTTCAGGGCAAATGCTCCAAGAAGAATTTCAACTGTCTCAATATCAATGTTTGAAAGAAAATCTTTTACGCCTTTCCAAACATCAGACCACTTGATATTTTCTATCATGGTCTTAATTGTCTTGTAAACTCCCTGTACCCAAGTATTTATATCTTCTGCAAGTGCTTTAAAATCAAATGTTTTGAAGAATTTATTTATTCCCTCTGCCAGTGATTTTCCAAAGTTTGACCAGTCAAATGTCTGACCAAAGGAAAGTGTGGCATAAATCGCCGTATTCAGTGCCCCGGCAATCGTTTTTCCTACATTTCCAAACAGTCTCGGATTGATAAGACCATTGAGGAAATCTGCCAAGCCTTTGCCGAAGTTTCTTGCCTTGGAATAAATCTTATCCCAGTTGATAGACTCCATAGCTTTTGATAAGGCATCACTGATGTATTTTCCAAGTTGTTTCAGATTTTTAATATCACTTTCGTAATTTTTGAAAATGGTATCAGTCTTGACAAGTTTACCGCCACTGGCACCGCCTGATGCGCCACCGCCGCCGGAACCGCCCGAACCTTTTTTGCCAGAACCATTATTTGTTGTAATCAGTTTCAATTCATCAAACTGACGGACACCTTTATTCATCTTGTCAATATTCTTTGCCGCCTGTCCTGTACTGTCCGCAACATCATCTGCACTTTCTGCCGCATCTGAAAAGTTATCCGCAAGACCCGCACCAGAATCCTCATATTTCCATCCGAAGATTGCGCCTAAAGCGTTTGTAACCTTTGTGACAAAGCTGATAACAACCAGTAAAACAGAATTGAGTGCTTTTACGAATGGTTTAAAAGCATTGATTAATGCTCCACCAATAACACTGCCAAGCTGTTCAAACGACTGTTTTAGAATTCTGATCTGGTTCGCCCACGAATCAGCAGTACGCGCAAAGTCTCCCTGCGCTGTCTGCGTATTGGCAAGGACGTACTGATACCGGAGCATTGTCTTTTCAGCCTGTGACATAGACGCAATATCAGAATCCAAACCTTGTTTCATCGCCCATTCTTTAAGAGTTGCCTGTGTAAGATCAAGACCGTAATCTCTTAATGGACGTGTCTGTCCGGTAAATATTGCAGCTAAATCCTGCGACACAACATCCTGATCTACGTCATACAAAGAAGCCATATCAGCAGTTAATTTTGTTAAATTCAAAGACACATCAGCCATGGAATCAGACAAACCAATATAGCCATCTGTCTGTTTGTTCAAAAACTCATTGGCTTTCTTTATCAAACTGCTGTCAATTCCCATTGCTGTTCCCATTGCTTGGAATCGGCTTGCCGTCTGTTTCAATGTCAGTTCTGACATACCGAACTGTCGTATAGAGTCCTGTGCAAAGTCATTGACTTTCTTTGACATGTCCCCAAAAGTAACATCAACAACGTTCTGAACCTCTGTTAATGCCGATGATATGTCGATTGCATTTTTTATTCCTCTGATTGCTCCGTACAGACCAAGATAAATCCCCATAGAGGACAAAATCTGTCTTGTGAATGACTTGAGTCCGATCAATGCTTTTCCTGTGGATGTCTTAAATCCAAGGAAAGAACCGGAAAGACTACTGATGCTGGTATTTAATCCAGAAATTGCGCCGCCAGACCTGTTGGAAAGATTGCCAAGTGCCTGCGTCATCTGAATGATATTCGAAGATACATTTGGTGCTTTTGAAATCGTCTCAAACAGGTATTTGAGATTGTCAGCAAGTAAAGGTATATTAGTTACCGCACGACCGCTTGCAACGCTTCCAAGCCTTGATATGGACGTTACAAGATTGCTCATATTGGTCATATCAAAATTCAATGCACCTATCTTGTTCATCTGGCGTACAAAGTTTTGTAACTGCGCAGATAAAGCCGGCAGATTCTTTGTCGCCTGTGTAGATGCCTTGCCACCAATTTTTGACAGTGCCGACACCATGCTTGTGAGTCCGCTTGTATCAACAGCCTTAACACTTGCTATTCCAGATGCAAGATCTCTCACAGCAGAAGATATTCCGTGGATAGAATTTGCATCAATACCAGAAAATTTATTGAGTGCCCGCACCATTGATGTGATTTCCGAAGATTTACCACCTTTGAACCCGATAGCTGCATCGGAAATGCTTCTGATTCCGCTTGCAATATTTGAAAGTTTTGCAGTGTCAAACGATATACTGTTCCGCAATGTCTGCATACTGCTTGCAAGGCTTTCTATTGATTTACTTGCATTTGCGGCATCCGCTTTTATTTTTATTTGTAATTCATCAATATCTGCCATATCTGCACCAACTTCCTATAATTGTTCTAGGTTAGTGACTATCTTTCTCTCTGATAGCCAGTAAAAAGACGGTAAGATTTGACCCTTACCGCCCTTAATAAGTTTATTTAATTATTGTTTCCGGCAACCCTTTTCGTTCTGCGGCTACCATATACATTTCCTCTATGATTATTGCTTTTCTTATGTCTTTTTCTGTGATCTCTTTTTTTTCATTGTTCTGCTGATCCATAACAGGCTTGTCAATGTATTTTAATTTAGCCTTTTTACCGGATAAACAATGCTCAACAGCAACCGCTACTGCAGATAATCCATAAGAACCAAACCACATCCACATTTCATTATCCCGCTGTTTTCTCTCCAAGCTGTATGCATCTGCATATGGCTGTAAGTCAGCCGGGCACGACATGTCTATGTCATGTACAGTAAATCCATATCCCTTGGTCACTAATAACCAAAATGGGCGGATTTCTGCACAATATTTTTCCCATGTAAATTCTTCCGGTTCTTCTATTATCGTTTTGTTGCTTTCGCTTTCTGCTGATTCTGCTCCTGTTTGAGCATCTTGGATAAAAAACCGTTTTTAAGCATCTCCGTCAGCAACAGACCATACAGGACATTTCCATCTGCATCTTCCTGATCGAAATAATCATCCAACATGGAATATATCTTTTTCATCTGGCTTTCTTTCTGTTCCTTATTATCCGGATCATAACCAAATTCCTTTTCATGAAATTTCTGTGCACCAATAAGAATCAGTTCTGGCAGAAGTTCCAGAATTGCATTAACGGTTTCAATTCCATCTTCTTTTAGATCCATCTGTGCGATTTTGGGTATGATCCCGCTTTTTAAAGTGGCTTCATATCCAAATTTGATCTGTAATTCTTTCTCTCCAAACTTAATTGTTGTCATATTCTTTCCCTTTCTCCCTCTCTATAGGGAAAGGGCAGCCCTAAGACCGCCCTGTTCTGCTATGTTGATGATGTATTGGCTGTCTTTTCATTTTCGCCAGTCACAACAGCCTTTGATTTATTAAGTGACTGACCTACGATTTTTTTGTTACAGTGAATGTTTTATCCTTTTCATTGCAAACGATGGTAAAATCATCCGTTACCCACTTTGGTGCTGTATTCTGAACGACTGTTGCTGTCATTTCAAGGATTTCATCAACTCCACCTACATCATTAACAGTAGGCGTAATCTGCCCGATGTAACAAGACTTTGCAACGCCGCCTAATCCGTCAGTGCCATAAAGCTGCATAATATCGCACTTCTTACCTTCGACTTTCAGAAGCCGGTCAAAATCTTCCTTGGTAAGATTTCCCGTAAACTCCTTAGAATCTGTGGTTTTGATACCCATTTCAAATGTCTGTGTATCATCTTCCAGTGTTGTGCTCTCTACAGTATTTGGTGCAGATGTTGGCGATGGGATTGATTTTGCGGCAAGCATCAGCTTATATGTACCAGTAAAGTCTGTTGCTCCCTCTCCGTCCGTATGCTCTTTATAAATCACACGAGCTAAATAACTTGTTGAAGCCATTTTAACCTCTCTTTCTACCGCATAACTTTGCGCGGTTAGCGGATGCCTCACGTATTGACATCCGGTGTAAAAAAATAAGAGCCTTTCGGCTCCAAGTTTCGTTTATCTAAAGGGTTCGATTTCGACCCCTTTATTCATAATTCATCTTCACTACCAAAGAGTCTTTGGTATCTTCCTACCCAACGCGAAATATTTGGGTCTGCAGCATTTGTAACCGGCGCCGGTCCGCCGCGACACTGAAATCCGTAGGATAACATAATTTCTTTTGCCTTTAGACTCATGGCATTGCATATTCCATCTGCCGCTGATCCAGTGGCATAGGCAGATATAACGATAAGTGGATGCTGACTCCCCTCATTCCCGGATAACTCATAATCGCCGCCGGCATTGTCTCCCAAGGCAACGTCCAGATAAGGGAACTGTGTGTTTTTAGGTGTAACATATCGCCCGACTGTACACTTCGGATATGCCTTTTTCATCTTGGTACTGAATACCGTGTAAAATTCATTCCAATCGAATCCTGCCATTATACCTCCGATCTTATCCGGTAGCCGTCGCTTCTGCTACATCTCTTTTAGCCGCATGGCGCGTGGGTGCAACGAATTTTCCCACCTCGGATAACTTAGCTTTTAAATACTTCCTTTGCGATCTTCAAGACCTTGTTTCTCAATTCTTTTCCGGCAAAATACATAGGCATTTTGGGAGAAGTACCACTTGAATAGTGCCATTCGCCTTGCAGATCCATGTACCACCATCCCGGCTCGTTTCCATGCGTACCATAGGTTCCTGTTCCAACACCCGGAATGTTCGCCGGATTCTGTGCCGGAAGTCCAGCACCAAATTCTAACATCAACGCCGGTGAAATCTCTTTGCTCTGTATACCCTCTTGATTCTGCCATTGGCTTATAATCTTCTGTGAATCCTCCATGAAAAATATTGCCTTGCAACCGGCTTTCTCTGGTGTAATTTCAGAGGATAGACGAATATACTTGCCAAATCCACTGCTTCCGATATGAACCTGTGTAATCTGAATGCCTTCGTTGCAAAGACGCCCGCAAAGTTGTTGACACTTGGAATCAAGGCTGTTTTGATACTCTCGCAGCTCTTTGATTGCTTTGTCAATTTCGGCTACGGATAAACCGAATGAAATAGTCTTACTCATTCAGTAACCCCGCCCGTTTTGCCACTTCAACGGTTTTTCTTATACCCTCTGAAACACTCTTTATTGCATCGGTTGCGTCTTTGTATTTTTCTCCGATATATTCGACGCCATTATCGCCCCAAATCATAGAACGTGGCATAATCCCACCTGTTTGTAATGGCGGAATACTCGGAATCGGCATATCAAGAATCCCTAACTCCGAATACACCTTAAAAATTTTCGGGGACTGAATTGCAAACCAGTCAACCATTTCTTCATTCTTTGCCCATGCGCCGCCATACTGGTTTGAACTATCGGACAATCCGCTCTCATTCAAAAATGCGTGCATGATTTCATGACGCAAGACTCTCTTTCGGTATGCTTCTTGCGCCTTTTCGTCCATGCCGGTGAAATACTTTTCTTCCGACATGTCAGCAACAACAATCAGCTTTTCTTCTTCTCCACAATAACCGGAAAGTTTGTTATCTTCCAAATATCTGTCCTCTGATACTTTGTGGGTTTCAATCCGGTATTCAGTTCCAAGAATATTGATTTTTCTGTTCTCCATATCATCCCTCCGGTAATTCCTTAATCGCAATCACAATCCCATTTAGACTTTTCGCAGGCGGTGCGGCAACCTCATAATTAGCACTATCGCCATTCACAGATCCGTCCTCGTTGTATTGTGGTTCACAGCCAATCCATAGCCGTGTCAGCTTGGTAATCGGGCAGTCCATATCACAAGTTGAAATAGTCCGAGAATAATCAACGCTACTTCCGAACACATCAGCCTGCACATCACCCTTGCCTGCGGAAATGTTGGCATAAAAAAGAACCGGGTCATTATAACCTGGTTCTGTTCCTATCTCGACTGGGATTTTCTCTCCGTCAATCTCTATGTACTTGATATTGCCGTCCTCGTCACGCTCGTATACCTTTTTCTCGGCATCGTAGGTGGCGTAGTGGAACGGTTGTTTATTCTTTTTCAGTGAACGCATATTATCTCCTCTTCGAATTTGTTTTCAATGAATCTTCAGCTATTTTTCTAAATTGATAAGGTCGTGCTTGTGGTTCTTCACACCGTCTAACTCTCATTGTTTTGCCTATTAACACTGAGTAATCCTTTTTCATGCGTTGGAATACTTTTCGGAAATTTTCATATGCCATATTCGACGACGCATATAAATCAATAAGCCAATCTATTTCATGATATTCCCATAGAGATACATACACCTCATCGGATGTAAAATAATTTTCAAATAGTTTTTTTCCACCTTTTTGTTCATTCACCATGAAATTCTCTTGACTAGCCAATAACGATTGTGGAATATGATGCCCCCAATTTCTCTGTTCTCTCATTGAATCAAGCAAATCGATAGTTTCTTTATCTAATGGTTCAAGCTTAAATTCTTCATTCCCCTGTGATTCCTTTTTGTCAATTATTTTTCTAAACTGCCTATAAGAAACTGCGTTTTTTGTTTCGTCTCCAAATATATTGCAAAGATACCCAGTAAGGCATTCAATTCTCTCTGCATACGCTTGATAAATAGTCGTTTCTATTTTATCCTTACCATTATATTTCTCTAATAATTTTTTGGTATCATTGATTGCATTTTTCAAACGCATCATCCTTTTATAAGTCAATACAATCATTTGATTCAAAAAAATAATTGCATCCTTCTTATTGTTAATAGGACGCATTTTCATCTCTTTGTATTCCATAACGGCATTCTCCTTTCACCGCCATTATACGACAAAAAGAGAACTACTACAAGAAGTTATTCGCCTACAATATCAATTCCATACTGTACAGCACATTCATGCTCAATCTTGCATCCTCTGTAGTCTTTCCAACCCTCTGCAAAATAAGCAAAATCAGCAGTAGAAAGCAATTCCAGAGACTTTCCAAGGAACCATAACGGCTTGGCATCATGCGGTGCTGATTCAAAGAATGAATCAATAACCTTTACCTCTCCGAAACGTTCCGTGACTGCTTTTACAATCTTGGCTCTTTCTGCCTTGATTTCCTCGTCTGTTTTATCTCTCATAGGCTGTGAAATAAATAATTTCTTCATAGTATGAATCTCCTTTACTCTGCTACGATCCAATCCTCGGCAAGACAATCATTGATGCTTGGAACCCACATAGAATGTGAACCATTTACACAACGAATCTGTAAGTATGGATTGCATACAAACAAGTCGCCCTCGTTAAGTCCCCATGCTTCTGCCGTCTGCTTATTGCATTGGATTCCCTGCGGATAACCTTTCTGATATACAACGAACATTCCCTTGCCATTCCAACCTTTACGAGCAACTTTCTGTCCTGCTTTCAGCCTGCGGATTGCTTCGCCAAATGCGAGCGTCTGAATATCCAAGTCTTTTACATCAGCTTCGCCAACAATTTCCCAATCATCACGAAGAATGAAGCCAATGGTATAATCAACATTCTCTGTCTCGCGAATATCAAGGATTCTGCCATCTTTGCAATGCATCTTGATGGAATTATCTTTCCATTTCCAATATCCCGCCCATTCCGGACATTTAATCATAGCACCCTGTTTGAGTGCTTCATATGCTTTCTGAAAATTCATTGCCTTTCCCTCCAAAATAGAAATATGGCGCACCGCCCACCACCACTTAACGTGCGCCGCCTGCGACCGTATTGCCGATATCGACAAAAAGGTCACGCACAATCTTCTTTTGATGCCCTATAGGCAATATTTACCGCTTAACCCTGCGGTTGGGAGATATAAGGATCACCAAACCTTTCTTTTAAATACAGTTAGCAAATCCAACCACTCCTTTATAAGCCATGAGATATTCGCTATAGGTTCTCGATGTTCCGTTCTCCGAATGACTTAGTTGGTTTTCTGCCCCATTCTTTGAATCAATCTCAATCGCCGCCATAGCAATCTTGGCTTTATTTTTCTCTAAATCTGCAAGTTTCTTTTCATCATCCCACGAATCCGGATAATTTCTAAGCGTTTCAAATGCTTCAACGGCAAGATTAACAGTCAGATTGGAAACGCTGATCTCTGCATCATATTCAGTTATCATTTCTTTAATTTCCGTGATGAAATCGTCCATCCTGCCACCTCAATTCATTTTACAGACCTAACTTTTCAAGAATCTGTTCTTTCAGCACCTTACCAGTAGATTCCTCTGTTACTTCCAATCCTAAAGAAATTGCAACTTCCTTAAGATCAGCTGTACTCATCCGGGCAATCTCCGATCTGGAATACTGCGTTTTATTCTCCTGCTGTTCCGGTTCGCAAGCCTGGTTAGATGGGGCACTGTTTTCAGCACCCTCATCTTCAATTTTCCAACCTTCGCTATTCCGAAAAGCATCGATCTGGTTCTTATCTTTCAGATCAAAAACCACGTTTCCTTTTCTGACTCTCATGGGTCATCCCTCCATTACGCTGTTGCCTTATGAACAAAGATTGCATCTGCTTTCTTATCCAGGACAAATGCATCGTAACGTACTCTCGCTTCAACAAGCGCACCGGAAATACCAGGCGCATTGTCATTGATCTTGAACTCCTGTAATTTGACCGGCGATGGGCAAGCGATTGGGTTTGTGATGATGAAATCAACCTTTGTCGGTAAATAAGATGACGGAACCATGATGGTCGGTACGCCATCAATCATGCCGACAAATCCGTTAATTGCAATCTGCGTTGCCATGTCACCAGATTTTGTAAAGTTTGGATCAAGTTTGATCTTATTAAAGTAGTTCGAGCTTGCAACAACGATTCTTCCACCGATTGGTGCCTTATCGTCGTTCAGAATTTCCTGTGCCTTAAGGAACTCCTCATATGCATTTTCTTTCGTCACATCCAGCTCTGCGATATGGCTTTTGCTGGTATATGTTCCAGATGTTGGTGCACCTGCAACGATCTTGGATAATCTGTATGTATCCATAGCCGGAATAACAAGATTATCGATGTTTTCTGCTAATGTAGCGGCGGCTTCCATTGTTCCATTTGTATCCTGCTCTGTAGCGGCATCAATGGTGTAAGTAAATGCCTTGTCCTGTGAAATCGTCATTTCCTGTACCTTGTTCCCAAGTTCATCCGGTGTTCCATAACGATTGCTTCCGCTCTTTACATAATCATTTAATGTTGCCAGATCACGGCTAAAAACTTTTACGGTTTCAACACCAATCCAGTCAAAGTTGTTATTTACGATTCCCGTTGTTAACGATCCAAGTCTGAATCTTTCATCAACAACCGGAGCATATTTTTCAGCTAAATTAATTGCCATAGTTTATTTCCCTCCATAAAAATTATTTTTTATAATTGCCTACAGAATTGAATCCCTTTAAAAACGGATCTTCATCTGCTCCTGTGTCTGCACCGGTATTGATCTCCGGTCTGTTTTTGTACCACTCTGCTTCCTTTGCTTTTAAAATTGCATCCTGAGCCTGCGACTGCACAAGAAACAGTGTGTCTGTATCGCCATCGAACTGCGCTTCGGCAGCTTTCTTGGCTAATTCCTGTGAGTAACCAAGTGTCAAGAAATTCTTTTCATACTTTGAAACCGCACTCTCTTTACGAAGTCTTGCAAGTTCAGCATCTTTTTCTGCTTCCTTATCAGCCTTTTCCTGTGCCAGTTTTTCAGCATCGCTCAAGGTTGCGTTGTACTTCTTTTTCCAGTTAGAAGCGTCCGTAGCTGCATCTTCCTGTGCCTTTTTCAGCTTTGCATTTTCAATACGCAACTGCTGCATCTGTTCCTCAAGACTTGGCTGTGGCTCATCACTGCCGCTTCCCGGATTGTCGCTCGGCTGATCTTTTGGCGGTTCCTGTGCTGGTGGCTTCGGTTCGTCTTTTGGCGACTCCTGTGTCGGTTCTGCGAAATGCTGCAAATTCATTTTTAAAAGTTCTTTCTTTTCCATCTTTGTTACCTCAACTTTCTGCGATTGATTATCCTCGTTTCCCTACGAGCGTTTACTTTGCGATTTTTCCGTTTTCCCTAACGTTTTTACTGCTGCGAAATTTGTACCGCGCTTTCCCTAGCGCATATAAAAAGCACCCACATTTCTGTGAGCGCTGATTAACTGTTATAAATCTTTCAATGGGCTGTTACTTGTCTGATCTGAAGAATCCTGCATAATCCGCTTTGAATCCGGATTGACATTTGATTTCAATTCATCGTCCGGTGATTGCTGCGTATTCCCTTTGGACGTTCCGCTTTCTCTCATTTTCTTTTGATATTCAAGAATCTGTGGTACAGAATCTTCGACCGCTTCTGCAAGGTTGCTGAATAAATCAACGGTTTCCATTGCAATTCTTGGATGTATCTGATTCTGAATCATTGTTGCCAACGAATTTACCTTTGTTGCCATATCGAAAGTTTTTTGCCGGATTGGTCGAATCTCAATATCACTGTTTTTCAAATCCAGCAACGGGCTATCCGGCTCCGTGCTCGGAGATTTCTTAATAGCGATCAATGCCAGTCGGTTTCTTTCCTTAAATCCCCGCTTAATGATTGCAGCTTGCTTACACGCAACGGCTTCTGTTGTAGTCCAACCAGAGGAAAGACTTGTTGCTCCGGTTGTAGAGCCGCCGCTTTGCTCTGTCTGCTTTGGAGTAAACGCTCTTTCAAGGATTCCATCATGTTTCGCTTGGATATTGGATAGCACGCCAGCGTAATCATAATTAAGGACAAGTCCTTTGATATTCGGCTGTTTTCCGTTTCCATTGGTTTTCGTTAAAATCCATTGTCCTGCCTGCGGTCCTTTTACTTTTCCGTCATCGTCTTTATCAAGTTCAATGTCGTTTCCCCACCAGTTTGCCTGTGTGGTCTGCGCCACGTCATTACACAAATCGGATTCCAAAATATTCAAGGCATTTAATTCGTCAAGCTGACGCTCAAATACTCCTGTGCGGTCTGTAGCACGCTCAAATTCAACGATATTCACACGACCAAACGGATTGACTGGAATCTCTAATTTATTCAGTTTCATTCCGTCTTTTTTCTTAGTACCGTTGATAATTTCCACCATATCGCGGATTTCGTAAATTGCATCATCGGTCACGCAAGTAAAGATTCTTGAACCGTCCTCGTCCTCTGAATACGAAACTCCCATCATCGGTCGCTCATAAGCATCTGACGAGTAAACCACAAATGAATACAGCGGGTTCAGCGTCACAAGGTCAAATACCGCGTCTTCATCATCTGGATTTCTCTTTATGTCGATAAGCTGACAACAAGTGCCGCATACTTCCAGATAATAGGCAAGCAACTGGTCTTTGCTTTCCATGTCCTCGGCATCGTACATTTCATTGAGAAGTGTGATTGCCGAATCATTATCCGTTGGATTGCTGTTTTTCGGGTGTTTGTCTGACTTCTGAACAAAAGCCATGTGATTTCCCCAAAAGTATCCAAGCCAAAATTCCGTGATCTGATGCGCAAGATTTGAAATTGACTTAATATCAATGTCTTTTCTTACTTTCTTCTCACGCATAAGCGGCTGATCGCCTTTTTCGAAATTAATGAGGTATCTGATCTGCGTGCGGTTCTGCTCATGCTTAATCATGGCGCGTGAAAGAACATCAATAACATTGTCCGCTGTGATTTTCTTTACGTCTGTATAAATTTTAATTCTTCCACGATATTCAATGTTTCTTTCTTTTTCGCTCACAGTCTCACCTCAATTCATGGCATAGAAAAAGCCACTGGCTTTTACGCCAATGGCTCATTTCTCATTTTCCGATGATATAATCATATCATGAAAGTATGTCCTTTTTTTCCGCATTTCACATTTTCTTATTCTGATCGAGCAGGTAAAAGAAGTATCTGCGCATTTCATAAAATGCAGATTTGCTAACTGGCATTTCCTCGCAAGCAATCAGATACGTTACCGGAACTTCATAGCATACGGATTTGATTATGTACTGGCTCAAATCCTCGCTGGTCTGTTTTGCAGTGCCCTCAATCAACGCACACTTTTCTTCCAGTTCATATCGTTTCATTGCAAGATTTCCAGTGGCATCAGAATTGTTGTGAGTAATCGGCATATCCGTAATTTCAATACTTTTTACTGTATCGTTGCTATATTTTAGCTGATTTTTCCATTCCGGGTACTGCTCACAGAATCCGCACAGTTCTTTGTACCGCTTACCGGAAATTCCATATTTTTCAAGATTCAAATTTCTTTTATTCAAAATATCACTCCTTTAACCTGTTGGACTGTCTATAATTTCCGTCTTTGTCATGCCGCCATCAAGTAATTGCAATAATTGCGTCAATCCATCCGGGGCATCATCGTGTTCATTTTTTCCAAGCTGTGTAAACATTCCTAATTCTTCCATAGCATCTTTGTATTCCGGCGGCTGCAATTCCGGCTTTAAGAACACAAATCTTCGCTTTATATCCGGGGCATACTGAATAATTTTTGCCATTTTACCAATCTGATTACTTGCTTTCGCCCATGTGATATTGGTTTTAAATCCCTGTTCTCGTAACATGGTGTCAATAGATTCTGCATACTCATCACCGCCGTTATTCGCTTCAAATTTCTCCATATTTGGCTTATGCTGTAGCGTTTTTGCTACTACAAGAGGTTTCGTAACATACTTATCTCCCTTATTAAAAATCCAATCCGGAATATATATAAGTCCATCACTGGTACTTCCAAACAATTTACCGAATGGCATTGATAAGCTATCTCCGCCACCCCATGCCACATCACACGCCGCCGCTGTAACGCAATCTCCATCTGGGAGGACGTCATTGTAATAATTAAGCTCGTCCAATGGGAATAATAACCCTTCTCGAATAAATGGCATCTGCTGATATTTAGCCATCCATTCATTGCGGTCTAATCTATCACGCATCTTGCGGTAGTATTCTGTTGAGAATCCAACGCCATAATCGTATTGGAAATTGGATTCATCCTTTTCGTTTAATGCCGGAATCTTTCGGAATCTGTACTTTGGATTATTCTTATTTTCCGCTTCAACACGTCCCAATGGATCAAGGACATTCCACCGGGTACCGACCATCAGCTCTTTGGAGCCGTCATTTTTACGGTCAACCAATACATTCAAGTAATCTTGGTATCGGTTTTCCAATCGAATAGGACTTAATGATTCGGTTCTGTCGCGAACCATATCATCAACGTACAAATATCCATCTGAACTAATATCGACCGCACCGGTCCATGTACCATCAATACCTCGGCAAGTCAGCGTTGCAAATGCTTCTGTAGCAGAATAAAATAACTCATTCTTTTCAGACGACTTGTTTGCAAGGTTGATTTCCGGGAATATCTCTTTGAACGTGTATTCTTCATTTTCCGTGAGTTTGAATACATCCCTATAAAATCTATCAGCAAGGATTCCAGAGTGCCCTGACATGGCATTATGGCTTTCTGGATGCCGACCTATAACCCACGCAAGAAAGAAAATGCAAAGGGTAGATTTACCGACACGCGGTGGAAGTGATAAGCCATAAAAATCTAACTTTCCATCTTCCAAGTCTTGGAGATCGTCAACAACGATTTTGAGTGTCCGCTTTCTCGGCTCATAGAACCGCTTTTCCGGTCTACGGTTCTTCTCCATGTAGAAAAGGAATGATTCAAAATGATATGGTGCTTCCACTTTCAAGGTTTTCCAATACAGTTCGTCCATCTGTAGTACTTCAATGCTGTTTTGAATCGCCCAAGTACAGCATTCTTTGATGTACGAAGTGACTTTCAACGCCCATTCAGTGTCATTTTCCTTTTCAAATGCGGTTTTCGCCACGTCCAATAGGTCAAATAACGTCCGGTATTCAATTCCGTTTTGCTTTATATAGTTTTTAATACTTTCAGCTGTTGACCGCGTTTGTTCTGAAACCAAAAAAGAGCCTACCTCCCTTCTTCTTGGAAAATAGGCTCTCTCTACATTTGTGCCGTTGGCACTCTGCAACTGGTGCTCTGAAATATCTATTTGATAGTTAATATTTGGCTATTGTCTTGCCAACATGACCATTATGTATTTCTCTAATATGTACTTTACCATCTCTATCTTTTTTGGATTTTTCTCTTAGCTCACGAAGAATACGATAAGCAGATACTCCATCTATGGTTTCGTTTCCATGTATTCCATCTTTCATATTGATTACCTCATCAAAATCTCATTCCAATTTTATTGATTTCCCCGCATTTCGGGCATTTGATTTCAGCCTGTCCGTTGAATTTTCCTAAAAGGCGGTTGCAACGACTACAACGATGTTCAGATAATTGATGTAATTTTTTCCATTCATCAACCACCTGCATAATAAATCGCTTTCCACAACTTCTTGATGCCTGTACAAGAACAACGTCATTGCCCTTAGTACATTCTTCCTCATATTTCCGAAGCAGTTCTTTTTGCAAATCAGAAAGCGGAAATGGTGCAATTCTTTCTGCAAACTCAACGAACGACATTTCGTGTGCTTTATCAGTAAAGCAACTTTTCAAAATATCAGCAGTTTTCTTTGAATCTGCCATAATCACAGGTTCATCTTCTAACTGTGAACATTCGATTTTCTCATTACTCCCAACACTTATAGGCGTTACCTGTCTAAATACGTCACGCTCTATTGATTCAATTACTTCTGCCATGCCCATTTTTCAATACTCCTATTAAATCATGCATTTGAATCAGTAGTTTTTAAATATTCAACGAACTGTAGCCAAGCCTGTTCGCATGTTAAATCGCCAACAGGATTTTGAACGTAGTATTCTTGGAAATATTCCCGGGCCTTTTCTTTTTCATCTTCGGAATATGAATCCCATTTAGAAACTCCAGATTTCTTTTTGAAAAATTCGCACTCATGTTCACTGTCAGCAAATCCAGCACCAGGAATCCATTTTTCCGGATGGTTGCACATTTCAGCCATCCCTACAACTTCGTTTCTATCAAATCCAAGGTAAGCACAATCATAACACGTTATTCTTCCACCAACTTTCTGCCGCACATCGGACAAAATATAATATCAAAGTAGCCTGCTGCCTTACATCCTTTATAAATTATGATACCTGGCACTTTATCGCCGGTATTCTTCATAATCTGCGCATATGTTAAATCCGTTTCGTTGGCGCACTTTTTGATAGGAATATCAGCACCGAATATTCTGTTATCACTATAGTTCTTACAAAAATCACACATTTTCAACACCTATCCCTGCATCTGTGATAAATAACTTTTCCTCTTACATTCGCTTCGTATGCTCTTCCAAGTGACCGAACAAACAGATATTTCTTTTTCTCACAATTCATGTAATCCAAGGAGTCCATATATGGCTCCAATTCGTTTGAAAGCTGTTCCATAAAATCCTTGATATGCTTGAATGCCTTAATTGCATGTTCTTGTATAAACAAAACTATTGCTCGCCAAGTATCAATTACTTTTTCAGTATACTCAAGAATCATCTTGCCTAATTTCCGATACCACAATTTGAACTCGACAACCATATGTCCTTGCGATTCAATAAACTTTTTCTGTTCTTCTGACACATTTAGAACCATATTCACGCCTCAACGCCATCACATTTTGCATAAGAACCAAGCCCTTTAATGTAATGGCTTTTCGAATCACTTGTAGTTTTGCAATCTACGACACTTCCATTATCAATGCATTCTTGCAGATATTCGCATTTATCACACTTTGTATCTTTCTCAATGCGCGGGGTGGGATCTGCTTTTTGCTTTTTCTCGAATATTCTCTTAAATATTTTCAAAAATCTCATTTCTACACCTCAATCAAAGTGAATTTACGGAGTGTTTTTGGATTTCCGCGATGTAAAGTACCATCTGCATCGCGATATGGTGCTTGCAATATTTGATGATGCTCTACATTTCCTAGATATACTTTGCATGTTCTTCCGCCAATCGTAATTTCTCCGAACACTTCTCCCATTTCAGCCTTGAATCCGCTTGCATCATATGGAGTTTTGCAATAAGGACACACTTTCTTGTCACTTTCAATCGGCGCGCCGCAATTTACGCAGTTTGTAATCATACTCATACCTCAATCAAAGTATCAATCAACTCTGCCAGTTCCTTTTCCGTCTTCTCTTTCGGAGTTTTTCTAAATCTTGTAGAAACATACTCCAAAATAGCTTTTATCTTCAAACATTCTTCAGGACTTGGAATAAAATCTTTCGGACGTGCAGTTTCTTTGCAGATATACTCTGCATTTTCCATGCCAAGACAGGATAAACGACCGGAATATATGGGTAATGCACTGCATTTGAATAATTCAGCATTAATCACTAAATGTTCTTTGTCGTATTCAAAATCATTATCATGTGCCTTTAATTTTTCTTCGATACTTTCAAGAAACTCAATACATTGTTTTGTTGAATAGCCAACATAAACAAATTCAAGATACATGCTCACACCTCGTTTTTCCGCAAAAAAATACCAACCATCGAATATTGACGGTTGGTAAAATTTAAAATTTTATTAATGCCATAATAATTGAAACCACTATTCCTGCTACTCCTAATGTAATAGATATTTTATTAGACCTTGAGTTTTTCCTTATATCCGTGGACAAACGTATAAATTCATCTTCTGTTCTCTTAATAATATTCTGCACAATAATTTCGTTTTCGTTTGTTTTTATTTTACTGATATCACGCAAAATATCTTGTTGGTATTTTTCGCATTTATTAAACGGATTCTTTGTTTCTAATTCATCCCTTATACACTTAAGGCTATTTTCATATTCTTTCAAAATCGATGCATGTTTATAACCGCAATCAATTCTAAAAATAATTGCATCTATCCACACTACAACATTAGGAAAAAACTTTTTTGTTTGCGCATCTTCTTGCACGTATTCATCGTAAAACCTATTAACCTCTTTTGAAAGCAAATCAATATCATTGGAATTGTTATTTTTGCATATTGCATCCAACGCTTTGTATGATGTCCTTAAATATTGCCCTTTGTTATTAAACAATAAATATATCTCAAGGGCAATAGCAAAAACCAATACAACAAGATATATTGCTAAAAATATTACTGCTTCCATAAAATTCTCCTTTATCTTTTGTTTTTTGTAAAAATTATACTCCACCAACCGTCGATATTCAATTATCAATGTTCAAAATTCTCCACAGCGGAATCGAACCTCATCAGCCTAACCAGACAACAACATTTCAAATCTGCACATTCTACTCTGCCGCGGGTTTACTGCTCCCAGTTATACCGCTACTATCAATACGTCTCCAATCGACCGGAACTATTGCAGTAGCACCCGACTAAGTGGAGATAAAGATAAGCACGCCCGGAAAGCATCGAACTTTCGTTAGAGGTTTTGGAGACCTCTTTCTAACCAACAGACAGACGTATATAGCGGTCGTAGTGAAACCGCTACACTGAAATTGTTTTTGCACTACATTGTACAATTTCATGCGGACTTTCTACCGCTTACGGTAAACCTTTTCCTAGGTTTATTGTCGTAAGTTAGCGCAGTGTGTAGGACTCGAACCTACAAGGCGAATAAACGCCCGACCGGATAGCAACCGGCTCCAATTCCATTATGGGAACACTGCAAAATAAACATGATTAAGGTTTCCCTTTATCCATCACAGATACAGTCATATTCAGCCACCGTGGAGATAAGTCTGAGCTTCCGGGCGCGACCCTTGGCTTCTTACCTCTGTCAAGCACGAATGGGATTGATACCCACAAATTTCACGGTTCTTTCAGAATGTTTTGGTTCATGCAGAGCCTTGATTATTTGTTTCTGCCATACCGCTACTTTAACGAATTTCTTGTGTTATACTCCGGTTTCCCGGATTCAAGGCAAACTGACTTAATGAGTTTTCCGCATATAGTCCGTGGTCTCTCACACCGCACACATCAACGGATTATTCTTGCACAGCAAGCGTCTATTATTCGTCAGCCACAAGGATTCTGCTTTTGACTTCTCTATGACGATACACCACACAGAATTGTTGATAGTTTCTATCTTCTTGCTTAAAATCACTCTCAAGCAAAAGCTGTCAGTCAATCCAATATCTCGAATTGGAACAACTCATTACCATGTGTCTCGGCAGGATTGAAAAATCCATCTGCACCGAGGTAATCATGTTTAAATGGGGAAGATAGGAATTGAACCTACAATGTTTACCACTTGGGAACTGATTTACAGTCAGCCGCAACACCGCCAATCGTTGCCGCTTCCCCATAACCGCCATCGGACGGTTAGCAATAATATTTTTCGTGCCATGCGTTGCACTAGACATACAAAATGCCGATTACAGCCAAACCATAGAGCGCCTGCAAGCAAACAGCATAATTTGACCGCTTAGACAGGCAAGGATTCGAACCTTGCATTATCGGCTTCAGAAAAGGTGTGGTTGCTGACTACGGATGATCGCCCGTCTGCCACTTGGCAACACTCTTACCGATAGGTTTCTTTACCTGCAATACCCATTCTGCCACTGCCTAACTATATGGGGGAATTATATCTTTGACAGCTCAGGCACCGTGGGATAGGCACCCGAACTATCAAGTCTGACTGCTATATGGATTGCTCGTCAGCAAATTACGGAACGATCATCATTCATCACCATATAGGCTTACATCAAATACCGCTATCTGCGGCGACCACCACCGGACGGTCTCGCACCGTCCTTAACAGAATCGTCCTAGTGGCGAAAGGAGGTGTCATGAAAAACACCAAGAAGAAAAACCTTGTACGGAATGAATCGTTAAATCCATTCCTCCGGTGGAGCGGCAGGAATCGAACCTGCGACCGATTGAATGCTCTACCAACTGAGCTACGTTCCACTATGGCATATTTGAATGCCGAAATGTAGGATTTTTATCTTATTTTATATTTGCTCACAGGCATCAGCATTGAATCGCACGCCGAGTTATTCTGATTCAAGCTGTTTTTGCCTGTGAGCTTAAGTTATACCGGATGCTCCGATTTCTCGCTCTGGTGCTCGGCGTCACTATCCAGATTGAGTAAATCTCCGGTGCTGTCCGGTCCTTTTGATTTTGTTATATGTATTCTTTCGACCACACTCAAAATTGGTGGCGGAAAGTAAATACCAAAAATTGGACTGTATAAAAGCATTTTCTATCTCCACATCAAAAATATATTCAGCATCAATAGTACGATGGTTACTCCTAAACTGCTTGCCATTTCCCTGTCTTTCGATGTTCTGCCATATACAAATAATATCAAGATTAGTAATACATCCAATGTTGACACAATCGCTTTAATGATCTCCATCATTTACTCTCCCATTCATCACATTCGTGGTCGTATTCCACGAAATCAGCCACGTATTCGCTTTCATCGTTCACGCAAACATAACCCTGCATTTTGTCGTATGAGCCATATCTACAAGTACCACAGCACTGTTTACATTCTGCCATTAAACATCTCCCTCCGCTCTATGATTTGCTCTTTCAGTATCAAAACCTTCCGGGTAACGTGCTTTCAGCTTGTCTACATTCATCTGCAGGATTTCATCGAGATTCCATCCAAAGGATTCACAAAGCATTGCCATGTACCAGCAAATGTCTCCTGCTTCTTTCTTTGCATGTTCAACATCAAGCGGCTTCTCGTGGAAAATCCACTTTTTAATCATGTCGTTGAACTCTCCAACCTCGCCGGATAATCCAAGGCAAGAATTGAAAATACCACCAATGTCAAGATGTCGTTCATCTTCTGCAATCAAATTTTTCTGTAACAGATATTCCATGTCGCATGTCAACATATTTCCAAGCAATCTATCTGTTGCCTTATGGTCATTTGTACGCATAGCTAATTCCTGGTATTCATTTCCGGTCATGTATTTTTCTCCTCTTTCTCAATTCCAATCAAACGATTCAACATAAGTTCTGCTGCTTCTTTGAAATCGTCATATCTAATATCAAGCTGATCCCCGGCGGTTTCCCTACTGTTCCAAAAGTCATCATCTAATGCGCTTAGCATACTTGTCAAAAATGCGCCGCGTAAATCTTTATTGGCAATCAGCTCGTTTCGCAGTACTATGGATGCCTGCCGAACTGTTTCCGGTGTGAATTGGAATCTAACAACTCCACCCATGTCTATATCCGGCATTCCCAATGTCTCAAATGTAAACTGTGGAAATTCATCTACCGCAACACGAAAATCTACGCTTTTCACATTGTTGATTTTCTTGCCATCTATGTAGCATTCAGTTCCCATCCAACTTTCGTTTGAATTTACAACCTTAACTCTTGGTCTACCCATATCGCATACGCCCCTTTAAAACTCTTTTTGTTTTTGAAAAAATTTTGAAAATCGTTATCGAATGTAACTTTTGAATTTTTATCTGATGTGAAAATTGAATTTAGAAAATGCCATTGATGTAAAATATACCACTTGGCATTTTATTGTTTATCGTTACTGGCGGGTCTGATAAAGACTTATCATGCTTGAAACACCTTGCAGTACGTTCATTGCAGATAACACATTTGAGATTGTTATTATCTCTGTATTGCTTAAGGATTCTTTGAAATTCCTTGTCCGTAGATGATCTCATCAAAGCATATCCGTTTTGCATACCTTCAAGTTTTGCGATCACAGGCTTGTCTACTCCATTCTCAATTAAACCATCCAAAGTAAATGAATAACCAACCATAAAGGTTGCAGTCTATATCTTTTCCACCATAATGTCTATCGTGCTTAGGAAGTAACCATGGTTGTTTTAAACTAAATTGTAAGACGTATACACGTCTCTTAGTTATAAAGCCTAATGTGTCTTTGTATCTTTTAATCTTCATAAAACAGCTCCCTCATATTATTTGCTATATCTTCACTTAGGAAGCTATTGATGATAAAGTTCTTCTCTCTGTCACTCAAAGACTTTTTTATCTGCGGAAGTGTATATTCTAACTTTCTGAACGGATTAATACAATGCGTTAATAGAATAATTGCAACAATCGGAAATCTTACAAGTTTTCTGTATCTCATACTTTAATACCTCTATGGTGGAGATGGTCTTTTTATTTTAAATTAGCTTGGGGTACTCAGTTACCGCCCCGGGCAAGTTTCCACCAGACCCCCGCCCACCCTTCCAGAAGGTCCTGTTTGAATGTCTTTGAATCGTCTTTAAATTGTGTCATAATTAAAAACAATTAACACAATTTATATAACTATTCGCAAAACCCTTGTTTCTTGTATTGTTGTTTCTACAACATTTACTTCTAAGCCGCATGTTTTAAGGCTTTCACGTGTTTAAATTATTTTCGTATTATCAAAACAACTCAGATATTAAAATACATCAATTCTGTATCAAAAATCTGCATCCGGCGGCTGTAATTGTGCGGTGTTTTCTGACAATTCCGACACCTTATAGCGCTGCTGAATCTCTTCAATCGATCGCTGCTCTTCTCCGCCCTGGCGGCTTGTTCCTGGCATATTCCAGTTATGCCGCCGGTTCAATGCCGGTAATACTTTCATGGGATTAAGACCGCCGCTTATGAGTTTATCACTTAAAGATTCCTCGTTATTTTTGATCAATTTTTTGTATATCTCGGAACACGACGAGCCAAGCCGACGTTCTCCACTGCCCCATGTATATACCGTATCTGTATTGATTCCAGTTAAGAAACAAAAACCGTTAATACTAATCTCTTTGTCATACTCATAACATAGATTTATATATATATCGCATATATCATTTATCAATTTATCATTGTATGTATCTCTATCTGGTCCTTTTAAAGACTCTTTATTATTCTTAAATAAGGCTTTATAAATATATATTAAAGCTGCATTCCATTTACTTTGAGGCTCTTTTGACATATCCTCTATATTTTTTTCAAGAATATACTGGTCGAGATATTCAGATATTTTATTTTCATAAACTTCTACACCCTGTTCTATTTTCAACGTATTATCATTCATGATTTATTTATATCTCCTCTCTCCAATACTGGAATATTTAAAATAAAAAATGCAACTGATACAATCAGATCATGATGATCTCGACTGTACCGGCTGCATGAAGTCCGTTTCTTTCGGGACCTCGACGAATCAGTTCCGCCCGTTGCCCGAATGCGTTTTTAATTTAATAAAACAATATCATTCTATCATTTTCTTGTCAAGGTATATTTTAAAATTAAATTTTAAGCCTGTATATTATATATATTATTTATATAGATATACTGCCTTATTTATAATATATATTTTAAATATTACAAGAGAGAATATAATCTCTCTCTAACTCTAGTGTCTATATCTACGTTGCAAAAATGTTGCAATTTGTTGCAGAGGTGTTGCAATGCAACAAAAACTAATACTATTCTATCATTTTGCCCTGTCCGTAATAAAATCATCTCTCTTGAAATTTTATGAAATTCTAACAAAAATTTTCTATGTTTTGCACAAAAAAGACGGCTGTATTTCAAGCCGCCCTTTTACTGGTTGAATTTAATTGTCTTCGATGCCTTTTTGTGTGTCATCTATGAGGCGGTCAACCATGCTCTCCGCTTTCTCATAGTCTTTAGACTTTAAGGCTTCCTTGAGGTCTTTTAAGTCTTGTAAAAGCCTTCTTAAGTAACTTTTAAATACGCTCATATCTTCGTTCATTTTTCTCCTTTCTGGCTTTCGCCTATTGCCTTTCGACAATATTATAATACATCATATTTCATGTAATGTCAATAACTTTTTACATTATTTTTCATGTTTATTTCCACTATATATAAATACATCATAATTCGTGTTTTTCTTCTACGTATTTAATAATATTTCCTGGCTGCATATCAAGCAACATACATATATTATCAAGAGCTTTTGCTCCAACCGGTTTTCCTTCTCTAATATACTGTATTGCACTTTCATTTAAAAGTTTTTCTTTTCTTAATCGTGTCGTATTGTATCCGGCTTCTTTCAATGAAGATAAAACATCAATTTTATATACAAGCATCTCAACACCTCCAATCATGTGAATATAATACATCATTTTTCATTCATAGTCAATAACATGATTTTTCATGTATTTTGCACAAAACATTGTGTTTACTGTACATGTTTTTTCGTGTATTACGTGTATTGATTTTACATGATATTTCATGTATTATAATCTCAACAGGAAAACAAAGAACGGAGGACATGAACATGAGTAAAATAATTAATTTCCCAGTAAAAAAACAGAACTCAAACGGCTATTACAATCTCGTAGCACTTTTCAAGATCTGTGATAACGTTGAAAGCTGTAATTTCTATCTGGATGCCGCAGAACATCTTTTTGAAAATGACCACATTACAGAAAAAGAGCTTTTCACTCTCCGCCGGATCGGCAGAAGAAAAAGAATTGAACTTGCGGCACCAGTACAGGGAACGCCGGCGGCAGTTGAACCGGGCACTTACCTTTACACCCCAGAAATGGGACAGCAGAAACCTTCCGGATGTGAAATAACTGCAGGTCGTTGTTATTACGGCGGTCACTACTGGTTAAAAACTCGTCTGGAATTAAAAGGACGCGGGATCGTTAAAAATGAAAGTTTACCAGACGGTTTTATAAATTACACCGTCACAGAACGGGTGTTCGAAAAATTAAAAAAAGAATACAGAATTTCATATGAATGTAGTTTAGATTAGGAAAGCGAGGAACACAAAATGAAAATATTCAACGTTTCGGCGATGGCGGGCTTAGATATTTTTTAGAGCAACAAATCATAGCGGCAGAAATTAATGCAGATAAAGCAAATTAGGCAAGGTCGGCTTTGCCGGGGTTCAATTCCCCGGCTTGCTTTTACCCGGAGCAACCGGAAAAATTTAGAATATGGAGGACTTGAAACCATGAAAAGAACGCTATATGAATTATTTATGGAATGTGATTGGAACGCCTGCCGTGTACCGTGGAGAATATACGGTGAAAACAATAAATTGGTCTGCGCAAATTACGGCGCAGAAACCGGGAATGAATTTGACAATATGCAAGTAAAAAGCTACTCATACAACAAAAACAAGAATTATGTACGAGTTTATGTAAAATAGCCAGCCGCCGCAGAGGATGCGCGCCGGATCACTACCGGCGGCGGTTCTACCCGGAAGGGAATTTTATTTTTTAGGAGGATTTATAAATGACACAATTAGAAAATTTGAAAAAACAGATCAAGGAATTAGAAAAATCATGTGATGAAGCGCGTGATAGAATTAAAAACGAGAACCTGCCGTTTTTAAACATTTATGAAAACAGAGCTGCATTTTTTATCAACAAAATAGAAATCCGAAATGTGACAGATCATGGGATCCTGGTTTACATTGTTTTTGAAGATGAAAAAGAGCTTGCGATCGCGATTAGTGATTATGCAGAGAATATAGCGTTTTAAGCCGGGATCATCCCGGCTTTTTCCAGTGCCTAGATATATTGCAGCTTGACAAGATACGCGCCCGGTCATATAATGCGCTTAAGTGAACACGTATAAGCCATTTTAAGGCTTGCGCAAGGCAATGCAGTACTTTTATATATACACAGCACGAAAAGCCTGTAAATCGCTTTTACGACGTCGCGAACCTGTAAATGCTGCGTTTATCTTGTCCGGGCACACTCCACCGACATACATCCAGTAAGCATCTGAAGAATCACCGGCAGACCGCCGGGGCGTGAAAATTCTGATTTCTGATCTCAAAATCGAGCCATTTTCCAAGAAGAAAAAATTCAAAAGTTGAAAAATGAGATTCAAACTGTAAAAAGACAATATGCACAGTAAATTATTATGCGTCATTTAGCAACTTGTAAAATTTGACTAATTCGCTCTCTTCTCTTTCTCTGGCTCTCGGTCTGTTTCTGTTTTTTCTGCGATTTCGTTGTTCTTGTTCCCATTCGAAAATTCCTCATTCACTTTCTGGTTTCGCGATTTGTAATTTACAATCTTTACATCTGTGTTCAATTCATCCGGTATCTTCCCAACGATCAACACTGTATGTGGCTGCAACATGTCGATCATAACTTTGAATCCCTCGCAAAACTCTATCCGTGCCGCCTTTGCCCGCACTCTTCCATTTGTGCATACAGCGATCACACCACCCTTACTATACCCGGCAAAACAAAGATCATAATTATCTTTGTCCGGGATGCCTACGGACGGTATAACACTGATTCCGTTCAGCAGCATGTAATGTGCAAGTGCATGGTTCTGGTACACGTTATACAGGTTCAATGCAAACGGCATACCACAATCGCCAGTAGCAATACTGAAATCCGGCATGCAGACCGAGTGGAAACACTTCAAGTGCTCCAGGTATTTATCCGGGTTATTCCACAGCCTTTGAAACTTTGAATCGTCAATATAAAAGTTTACATTTAATTTCTTATGCCCTTTTATCTTTTGTGAAAAACTTTCTCCAAAATCTATGGAATCCTCCGGCAGATAATCAAGGCTGCATCGGGGAACAACCGGAATCTGATATTTTCCATCAAGCTCTGCACCATAGATCATGTATTCTTTCATAACATCAAAAGATGTATGGTATCCATTGTACAATCACATCACCTCATGCATTTTTATTCTGTAATAGTATTCAACATTATTATAACTTAAAATTATGGAATTTTAAAGCTGAAATAGCTTATGAATGTTTTAGACAAAAAAATAAACCGGCTCATGGTCGATTTATCGTTTGTTTACCTGCTTTATCTACTTTTCTCTCATTTGTTTTTCGAATCATCAACATGGGTCCCATGCCCATTATCGTCATACATTTCATTTCTTCCATTACAAAAATCCTTAAAATATATAATCCTGTCTTCAAAATCCGGATGTGGGACAATGCCGGTATCCATCACTGCAACCGTAATATTCTGCCCGCTAAGTCCTGATCTGTATGCATAATCTGTGTGAATGATCTTCTTAACCCGATCCATAGCAGCCCCCTTCTATTAAAAAACTTCCATATTATTATATGAAAAAGTATCCTTTCTGCTAAAAAATGATAAGAAAATGTTAATTTTTTCTGAAAATTCAGAAGAATGTTTGACAGCCGGAATGTTTTTTCTTAAAATAAATAATAGTTAATTAGTGAACTATTATGGTTTGCTTTAAAAATAAAAAAAGAAAGTAGTGTGATGCCACCTTGAACAAAAAACTCAAAGAAAAATTTGACGAATCCGTAAACGCGGTTCTCCCGATCACTGTGATCGTACTTCTGCTCTCTATTTTTGTCGTCCCCATGGAAACAGGTACGATTGCCCTCTTCCTAGTCGGTGCATTTATGTTGATCATTGGTATGGCTTTTTTCCAGCTCGGTGCAGAAACTGCCATGACTCCTCTCGGCGAAGGCGTTGGTTCTTCCATTATGAAAACAAGAAAACTTCCTATTTTAATCGGTGTTTGTTTTCTAATGGGTATTATCATTACTCTTGCAGAACCGGATCTTCAGGTTCTCGCAAATCAGGTTCCTTCTATTCCAAACAATACTCTGATCTTTACGGTTGCACTTGGTGTCGGTGTATTTCTGGTAATCGCCGTACTCCGTATTCTTTTCCGGATCAGTCTTCCAGTCCTGTTGTGCATTTTTTATATTGCGCTGTTTCTTCTTTCTTTTGCGGCACCTGCTGATTTTATCGCAGTCGCATTTGATTCCGGCGGTGTGACAACAGGTCCTATGACAGTTCCTTTTATCATGGCGATCGGTGTTGGACTCTCCGCCACCAGAAATGATAAAAATGGTTCAAGCGACAGTTTCGGACTGATCTCTTTTTGCAGCGTCGGTCCGGTTTTGATGGTTCTGCTGCTTGGCATCTTTTATCATCCAACCGGTGCCGCTTACAATGAAACAACAATTCCTGACGTGATCACCATGCAGGATGTAATCCGCGAATTTGTACATATGGTACCGGATTACGCCAAAGAAGTACTTCTGTCCATTCTTCCGGTACTTTTTGTTTTTTTGATTTTCCAGCTTATTTCCAGGCGTTATCACCGCCCGCAGATGATCAAGATGATCATCGGTTTTCTCTACACGATCATCGGTCTGATTCTTTTCTTAACCGGTGTAAATGTCGGATTTGCGCCTGTCGGAAGTCTTCTTGGAAGCAGTCTTGCCGGACAGCCATGGAAATGGATTCTGATTCCGATCGGTGCTCTGATCGGTTATTATATCGTAAAAGCTGAGCCTGCCGTTCAGGTACTGAACCGCCAGGTTGAAGATGTCACAAACGGTTCTATTTCAAGAGACACTATGAATTTAAGTCTGTCGATCGGTGTATCCGCCTCAGTTGCGCTTGCTCTGCTGCGTGTTCTTACCGGTTTAAATATTTACTGGCTTTTAATCCCCGGCTATCTGATCGCACTGATTCTGACACGATTTGTACCCAGAGTATTTGTCGGTATTGCATTTGACTCAGGTGGAGTTGCAAGTGGTCCTATGACTTCCACTTTCCTGCTTCCTCTCGCCATGGGTGCCTGTACTGCAATCGGAGGCAATGTCGTAACAGACGCTTTTGGTGTTGTCGCCATGGTTGCCATGGCACCACTCATTGCAGTTCAGGTTATGGGAGTTTCTTATAATATCAAATTAAAGAAAGCAAGTACCCCTGCCGCTGCACTCATTGGAATTGACGACAATGAGATTCTGGATTTTGAGGAGGAATTTTAACGATGCAGGAACAGAAAAAAAGAGAGGCTTACCGTTGTCTTGTAATTATTACAGATTCCCATATCCGGGAACGATTATGTGAATTTTTAGCAGATTCCCATATACCGGTCTACTATCAGATGCATGGAATCGGCACAGCCAGCTCGGAATGGCTGGAATTATGTGGTCTTGGAAGCATCCAGAAAAGTATTACACTCTGTTTTATTCCAAATGAGCGCAAGAAAATTCTGCTTGCTGAGATGAATCAGGCATTAAGTCTTCATAAGAAAGGAACCGGTATTGCCGTAAGTATTCCAATGAACGGCATGCAGGGTTTTCTCTATAAACTTTTAAATGAACATACAGCAGAATCAGACAGAGACGATGTTGAAAAGGAAGTGAAAAAAATGAGCGAAACAATTACACATGCCATGATACTTGTAACGATCAATCAGGGATACAGTGATGCTGTCATGAATACCGCACGCGCTGCCGGTGCAACCGGAGGCACAATTCTAAAAGGTCTGCGCTGCAGCCCCGGAAAATCAGCCGTCATTTTCGGTATCACGATCCAGGAAGAACAGGAAATTGTCGCAATCGTTGTTCCAAAAGATAAAAAAACCGAGATCATGCAGGCAATCAGTTCTGCTCATGGCATGGACTCTCCTGCACACGGCGTCGCTTTTTCCCTGCCGGTGGATGGAATTATGGGATTATAATGTCAATGATACATTCCGTCATGGTTATCTGCTATCCAATCGCCGGTATTTGAATATAGTTACAAAAAGAACTGCGTGTTTTCAGATCAACACGCAGTTCTTTTTTCAGGTCTGTATACCAAAATATACAGACCATTTGCAATTTTCAAATTGTCTATCTTTTCTTATGCCTCTGCCGGAACATCCTTCATAGAAAAGCTGATGCGTCCCATCTTATCTTTTCCAAGGCATACAACTTTAACCTTATCTCCTAATGTCAGGACATCTTCTACACGGTTGATACGCTCTTTGGAAATTTTGGAAATATGAACCATTCCCTCTTTACCCGGAGCAAACTCAATGAATGCACCAAACTCTTTGATGCTTACAACCGTACCGGTAAAAATCTGTCCCTCAGCAAAGTCAGTCGTGATGATCTTGATCATCTCGATTGCTTTATTCATCATCTCAGCATCTGTACCGCATACAGAAACTGCACCGTCATCCGTGATATCGATCTTAACACCAGTGCGGTCGATGATCTCGTTGATTGTCTTGCCTCTCTGTCCGACTACATCACCAATCTTGTCCGGATTGATCTGAATCTGAACGATCTTCGGTGCATACGCACTTACTTCTTTTCTCGGCTCTTCGATCGCTTTTGACATAACCTCATCCATGATGTAGATTCTTGCCTCTCTTGCACGGCTGATCGCTTCCTCAACGATCGGTCTTGTAAGACCATGAATCTTGATATCCATCTGGATCGCAGTGATACCTTTGTGCGTACCGGTTACTTTAAAGTCCATATCCCCGAAGAAATCTTCAAGTCCCTGGATATCAGTAAGAACAAGATAATCATCATCTGTATCACCGGTAACAAGACCACAGGAAATACCTGCAACCATTGCTTTAAGCGGAACGCCTGCTGCCATTAATGACATACAGGATGCACAGGTAGAAGCCATGGAAGTAGATCCGTTTGACTCAAATGTCTCGGATACAGCACGAATTGCATACGGGAACTCTTCCTCAGAAGGAAGTACAGCCATAAGTGCTTTCTCTGCTAATGCACCATGACCGATCTCACGACGTCCCGGTCCACGTGAAACCTTTGTCTCACCTACAGAATATGCAGGGAAGTTATACTGATGGATATATCTCTTTGTTGTAATATTCTCATCTAATCCGTCAATCTTCTGTACTTCAGAAAGTGGAGCTAATGTAACAACATCACAGATCTGTGTCTGTCCACGGGTAAACATTGCAGAACCATGAACTCTTGGAATCAGGTCAACCTCTGCTGCAAGTGGACGGATCTGATTGATTGCACGGCCATCCGGACGTTTATGATCTTTTAAGATCATCTTACGGACAGTCTTCTTCTGATACTGGTAAACAGCCTCACCGAGCACTGCTAACCATTCTTCGTTATCTGCAAATGCCTCAGCAAGTTTATCTGTAATCTCACGGATATTCTCTTCACGTTTCTGCTTTTCATCGGTAAATACAGCTTCTTCCATCTGCTCCGGTGTTACGATTTCTTTCATTGCAGCAAACATTTCTTCCGGAATTGCACAGCTTGTGTACTCATGTTTTGGCTTGCCGACTTCTTCTACGATATGATTGATAAACGCAATGATCGTCTGGTTTACATCATGACATTTATAGATTGCCTCGATCATTTTTTCTTCCGGGATCTCATTCGCACCGGCCTCGATCATGATGACTTTCTCTGATGTAGATGCAACCGTAAGCTGTAAATCACCGGTATCCCATACTTTCTGGGACGGATTGATGATAAACTCGCCATCTACCATACCCATCTGTGTCATAGCACAAGGACCTGCAAATGGGATGTCAGAAATGGTAACTGCAAGTGCAGAACCGATCATTGCTACAACCTCCGGACGGCACTCTGTGTCAACAGACATAACCATGTTGTTGATGGTAACGTCATTACGGTAATCTTTCGGGAACAGCGGACGCATTGGACGGTCAATAACACGAGAAGTCAGGATCGCATTCTCAGATGCTTTTCCCTCTCTCTTATTGAAGCCTCCAGGGATCTTTCCAACTGCATACATCTTCTCCTCATACTCAACACTGAGCGGGAAGAAATCAACGCCATCTCTCGGCTTGTCCGATGCGGTAGCTGTAGATAAGACAGTTGTCTCGCCGTATTTTAATAATGCAGCACCATTTGCCTGGGCACACACTCTGCCGATATCAACAGTCAATGTTCTGCCGGCAAGTTCCATTGAAAAACTTTTATACATTCGTTTTCTCCTTTTCTCTGTGGAGACAGAAGCACCGAAACTACTGAAAAATACACGACTTTTCATACATTTTTCAGTGGTCTCGGAAATATACTTCTGCCTGTAATCCATCTTTGGAAAGAATCTTTTTGGGGACCCTTTCTTATTTAACTGAAAATCGAGTGGAGTATATCTCCACTCGATAAAACCGCATGGAACAGATTCCATACGGTATCCATACAAGCCAGCTTCCATGCGGAAGCGGCTCTGTATGGAGAAGATCTTATTTTCTAAGACCTAAACGCTCAATTAAGGAACGATATCTTTCGATATCAACTTTCTTTAAGTATGCCAGTAAACCACGTCTCTGACCAACCATCT
>OHAB01000153.1_pt1 | contig 75151 bp, 82 predicted proteins | sample 1577031 | NCBI WGS metagenome assembly OHAB01 (sample SAMEA3541477, study PRJEB24748) | human gut metagenome | biome: human gut; feature: human-associated habitat; material: faeces | place: China | collected 2012 | reverse complement strand
TGCTTCTATCGACTGGGTAACCATCTTCCTGTTCGCAGGTATGATGCCTGTATCCACCGCTATGGATAAAACTGGTGCTGGTGCGCTGATCGCTGACTGGACCGTAGGTCTGATGGGCAGCTCCGCATCCCCGATGGTAGTAACCGCAGTACTGTTCATCCTGTCCTGCGTACTGACCCAATTCATGTCCAACACTGCATCTGCAGCTCTGCTGTGCCCGATTGGTATCGCAATCGCACAAAGCCTTGGTGCAGATCCGAAAGCAGTACTGATGGCAATTGCAGTTGCAGCTTCCTGCGCATTTGCTTCTCCGGTAGGTACTCCTCCGAACACCCTGGTACTTGGCCCCGGCGGATACAAATTCATGGACTACGTAAAATGCGGTACCGGTCTGGTAATCGTATGCTTCATCGTATCCCTGGTTGTAATTCCTATCGTATGGCCTTTCTTCCCTGGCAAATAATTTAAATTATAAAAAAAGCATCGGAATTTTTTCCGATGCTTTTTTGTTATTACAGACATAAAAAAGACATAAATATCTGCTAAGATAATTTTGACCGAAAAAGGTACAGTGTTTATAATAAAAGTAACAGCATTACATTTGTAAATGAGGGATTTTTATGATGAAATTTGTGAAGAAGAATAAATACGCTCTTATCTTGTGTGCTTTTATTGCTTTAAGCAGTTATGGCGGCTATCAGTATTACCTGAGCACTACGCAGACAGAAGAAACAGTGAAGACTGCAGTAGTAGAGCAGGGCAATCTGGTAGAAAGCGTATCTGCAACCGGCAGCATCAGTGCTGTGAATAATGTAGATATCAGCTCAAAAATTACCGGCAGGATTGTTGAAGTACTGGTTGTGGAAAATCAGCACGTTAATGCCGGCGATATTTTAGTCAAATTAGATGATGTGGCTTTAAAAGCTACCATGAATCAGATGAAAGCTAAACTGGATTACGCAGAGGCTAACTATGTACGTTATAAAGACTTAGTAAGCCGCGGTGCTGTATCTCAGGCTGATTATGACAGTGTGTATTCTGAATATCTTGTGGCTAAGTCCAATTATGAAAAAGCAGCTTCCGATGTACAGGATACTATCATTACAACTCCGATTGACGGTTATATTATCGGCGAGCCTACTCCTGTAGGTCAGACCATCAGCTCCGGTATCAGCGAGCCGCAGGTAATCATGTCCGTAGCTACCTTGGATGATATGCAGATTGAAACTATGGTGGACGAATCTGATATCGGCCTGGTAAAGGTTGGGCAAAGCGTTAAATTTACGGTAGATGCTTTTCCTGAGGAAACTTTTACCGGTAAGGTAAGACTTATTTCCCGTGCTGCAGAAACAGAAAACAATGTTATTTATTATAAAGTATATGTAGATGTTGATGACGCTAAAGGCAAACTGCTGCCGACGATGACCGCGCGTACCGATATTATTGTTGATACTGCTGAAAATGTATTGATGGTGCCGCTGAACTGTCTGAATCGTGATGGCAAGCGTACCTATGTAAGCATTTATGACGCTAAGACTAAAACCTCCCGTGATGTTGATGTAAAGGTTGGTTTGAGCAACGATAATGAAATTGCTGTAACCAGCTCTGAGCTGAAAGCAGGCGATGTAGTTCTGGCACGTAAGGCAGTTGCGAAACAGACTGGCACTAATGCAAGGATGCCCGGCATGCGCTAAAGGATGTGAGCATATGACAGCGGTAATTGAATTAAAAGATATTATGAAGACCTATGTCATGGGTGACAGCGTTGTGCATGCTCTGGATCATGTTTTCGTGCAGATTGGCCGCGGTGAGTTTACCTCTATCATGGGTCCTTCCGGTAGCGGCAAATCAACGATGATGAACATTCTCGGCTGTCTGGACAGACCTACTTCCGGTGAGTATTATCTGGACGGCAAAGAGATTGCCGGTTATGATGATGACGAACTGGCGCATACACGTAATGCTAAAATAGGTTTCGTTTTTCAGAATTTTAACCTGCTGCCCAAGCTGACAGCGCAGGCTAATGTTGCGCTGCCGCTGATTTATGCAGGCGTAGATGAAGAAGAACGCATGGAACGCGCCAAAAAGGCTTTGGAAGCTGTGGGACTAGGTGAGCGTATTGAGCATAAGCCCACAGAGATGAGCGGTGGTCAAAGACAGCGTGTAGCAATTGCCAGAGCGCTTATCAACAATCCGGCTATTATTATGGCAGATGAGCCGACAGGCAATCTTGATACTAAATCCAGCTACGAGATTATGGATATTTTTAAAGCGATGAATGAAAGCGGCAAGACCGTAGTCATGGTTACCCATGAGCCGGATATTGCCGAGCAGACGAAGCGCATCCTGGTTATGCGGGATGGTAAAATAGTAAGCGATGAATGGAGGTAGGGCCTATGTTGAATGAATCTATCAAGATGGCTATCGACGGCATGACCTCCAATAAGCTGCGTACCTTTCTGACCTTACTGGGTATTATTATCGGTGTTGGCGCCGTTATTGCCATGGTAGGCCTTGGCTTTGGCGTTAAGGAAAATATCCGTGAAAATATTTCCAAACTGGGCAGCAATCTGCTGATTATTACTTCCGGCGGCCGGACTGCTTCCGGTGCAAGGCTGGCTGCTGGTGAAGGTGCACGTCTTACCTACGAGGATGCCCAGGCGATTGAAAAACAGGTGGACGGCATCGCTAATATTTCTGCCAGCGTCAGCAGCAGTTATCAGCTGGTTATGGGTAATCAGAACTGGACTTCCCGTGTCGAGGGTACAACTCCCAGTAATTTCATTATGCAGAATTATGATATTGAGGACGGCAGAGCTTTTACCGAGCGTGATTTGAACAGCCGCGCCAGAGTCTGCGTTATTGGCCCGACTGTTGCGGAAAGTCTTTTCCCGGAGGGTGATCCGGTAGGCAAGATTATGCGTATCAATAAGGCGCCGTTTCAGGTAGTAGGCGTATTAAAGAGCAAAGGCCAGTCCGGCGGCGGTACCGACCAGGACGATATTGTTTTTATCCCGCTGACAACAGCGCAGAACAGAATGATGGGTATTACTTATGTGCAGCGCATTACCGTACAGGCTGAAAATGAAAACGTTATCAATGACGTACAGGCAGAAGTTGAACAGGTACTGCGTCAGCGGCACAAGATTAAAGAAGGCGACTATGACGATTTTACAGTAGGCAATATGGCAGCGGTTATGGAAACCATGATGTCCACTGCTAACAGCATTACCATGCTGCTTGGCTGCATTGCGGCTATCAGCCTTCTGGTTGGCGGCATCGGCATTATGAACATCATGCTGGTATCTGTTACCGAGCGTACCCGTGAAATAGGCATCAGAAAAGCTTTGGGTGCTACCTATAACAATATTCTGCTCCAGTTCCTGATTGAAGCAATGGTTATCGGTATTGTGGGCGGCTTTTTAGGTGTCGTGCTTGGCGTAGGCGCATCTTTTGCCATCAGTTATTTTGCCGGCTGGACAACGGTTATTTCCTGGTGGGCTATCATTATTGCGGTAGTATTCTCCGTGGGTATCGGACTTTTCTTCGGTATCTATCCGGCAAGAAAGGCTGCGCTGCTTGACCCCATCGACGCATTACGCTATGAATAGGACGATATGATGAATAAAAAATGTAACAGGGAAAAACTGCATAAGACTGCTACAAAGGAATATTTGCAGGCCTTCTTGGATTATCTGAGAAGGCCTAAAACTGTTTTTGATCTTAAGGACAGGGCAAAGGCTGCACTTTTACTGACGATAATAATTATTATCCTGCAGATGGTTGTAGAAAAGCTTTCTGATTGATATAATTAAATGATAAGATAATCAGTCAAGGAGGCTGCAGTGAAGAAGAAGAAGCTGGGAATCTTGGGAGGAACCTTTGATCCTGTCCATAACGGACATATATATTCGGCGCAGGCTGTATATGAACAGCTGCAGCCGGAAAAAATACTTTTTATTCCCGCCTTTATACCGCCTCATAAGGTAGGGCAGGAGTTTGCACCTGCTGAGGACCGTTACAGGATGACGGTACTGGCAACAGAAGAATATCCGTATTTTGAAGTATCGGATATCGAGCTGCGCCGCAGCGGTATTTCCTATACCCTGGATACCGTAAAGGAATTGCAGCGTCTTTATCCGGAGTATGAGCTATATTTTCTGATTGGCGCGGATACTATTCCGCAGCTGCAGACCTGGCATAAGATTGATGAGCTGCTGCAGCTGGTGACTTTCGTAGCGGCCAAACGCCCAGGGTATCTGCAGGCACTGGACAGAGCATGCAGCAGTCTGGGAGTTATTGCCCGGGAAAAGATTGTGCTGGTTGATACGCCAGAATACGAGGTGTCCTCAACGGAAATCAGGCAGAAGATTAAAAGCGGAGAGAGTCTGGAAGGTCTTGTGCCTGCGCATGTAGAGCAGTATATCAGAGAACATAGGTTATATTTATTTGCTGATGAGGGAAATAGTTATGCTGAAGATTGAAGAAATGAAAAGAATTTTAAAGGAATCGCTGCCGCTGAAACGTTACAAACATTCGGTAGCGGTTTATGAAACGGCACTGGAGTTTGCTTCCGTGCACGGGCTGGACATGGAAAAGGTAGGAATTTCTGCGCTGCTCCATGACTGCGGCCGTGAGGTGCCGGGCAGAGAAAGCCTTGCCATGGCAGCTAAGCTGGGCATCGAGGTGGACGAAACAGAAAAAAATCAGCCCATCCTGCTGCATGCTAAGCTGGGCGTATATTATGCGCAGCATAAATACGGCGTTACCGATAAGGAGATTCTGGACGGTATTTTGTACCATACTACCGGTGCGCCGGATATGACGCCGCTGGCTATGGCAGTATATCTGGCAGATTTGCTGGAGCCTACCCGCGATTTTCCGGGAATCAACAAAATGCGCCAGCTGGCCAAAGAAGATATGGAAAAAGCCATGATGTGCGCTTACGGACAGACCATCCGTTACCTGCTGGAATATGATCTTTTGATTCATCCTAACTGTATCTACGGTTATAATCAGCTGGCAGGCAAGTTTAAAAACAGAGATAGATGTGGAGCGTTTAAAGGTTAATGGAAGATAACAGGATAAATCGACCTGTCCACAAAAAGCGCAAGCTGCGCTGGGGCAGGCTGGTATTTTTGCTGATACTGCTCTCTGCCTTTTTTACGGCGGCTTTTTGGGGCAGCGTCTGGGTGTACGATAACCTGATAAATCCGCCGCAGGCGAAGATTATCGGTGCCGACGAAAAAATTGTCAGCGATGAAAAGCTTAATGAAAGAATCAATATCCTGCTGTTAGGTATAGATGATGGCGACAGTGAGGCAGCAGCCACTGAGCCCAAGCGTACTGACGCAATCCTGCTGGCAAGCTTTGACCCGGCAACAAATCAGGTGGCGGTGCTTTCCATTCCCCGCGATACCAAGGTAATCCTGCCGGGACATGTTGACCCGGAGAAGATCAACTCCGCGTATACTTACGGCGGCGTGGTGATGGCCAAGCAGACTGTGGCAAATTTGCTGCGCGTGCCTATCCATTACTATATTCTGGCTAACTGGCAGGGCTTTATTGATATCGTCAATCTGATTGGCGGCGTAGATATTTATGTAGATAATGATATGTACTACGAAGACCCCTATGCTGACCTTGTAATTGATATTAAACATGGTTATCAGCATATGGACGGCGAAACAGCCGGCAAATATGTTCGTTTCCGTAAGGATGAATTAGGTGATATCGGCCGCGTACAGCGTCAGCAGAAGTTTATGCGCGCAGCGGCAGAGCAGATGTTTTCTATTCAGAACGTGGCGCAGATAAGCAATCTTTTAGCTACACTGGATAAGCATGTGGAAACAGATTTAAATACCTTAACCATGCTCAAGGCTGCCAACAGCTTTAAAATCTTTGGCGATGACAAGATTAAGAGCGGCATGCTGTACGGGCGTTTTGACGACAGCAGCGGCGTAAGCTACTGGGCTACGGATACGGAATCTGTTAATAAATCGCTGGATGAGCTGGGCATTCCCTATATGAAAGAAGACGGCGAAACAGACAGCACCGATACTGGAGAAACAACTGAATTAAATATGTAATTTATACTGGAGGTTGATTTAATGACTACTAAAGAAATGGCAATGAAGATAGCTGCTTTTGCAAATGATAAAAAAGCTGCGGACATTCTGATGCTGAACATGGAGGGACTGTCTCCCGTAACTGATTATTTTGTTATCTGCAGTGCTTCCAATAATATTCTGGTTAAAGCTATTGCTGACAATATCGAAGATAAGATGGCAGAACTGGGAGTTTTTCCTGCCCATAAGGAAGGTTACGCTGACGGCCGCTGGGTACTTTTGGATTACGGCGATATCGTAGCTCATATCTTCCTGGAAGAAGAGCGCGATTTCTATAATATCGAACAGCTGTGGGCTGATGCTCCTTCTGAAGCATTTACGGAGAACGAAGAATGATTGAGAAGAAACAACAGGTAAAATACCGTCCCGGTGATGTGGTAACCCTTAAGGTTGCCCGTATCAGCGAGATGGGCGCGTTTCTTGATGCAGGCACTGGCAATACCAGTGACGATATCCTGCTGCATAAGCTGCAGCAGACTGTTCCTGTGCAGGTTGGTGACGAGGTTAAGGTCTATCTGTATCTTGACCCTAACAAGCGTCTTACTGCCAGCATGAAGCTGCCCAAGATGCGTGAAGGACAGCTGGGTTATGTACGTGTGCTCAGCGTTACCCGTGACGGCGGCTTTGTCGACATCGGCGCAGAACGCGGCGTATTTCTGCCCTACAGTCAGATGCGCGGTCACGTAAGCCCTAACCAGCTGGTATGGGTTAAGCTGTACCGTGACAAGAGCGGCCGTCAGGCTGTTACCATGCGTGTAGAAGAAGATATGGTGCGTGCTTCCAAACCGGCCGAAGGTGTTAAGGTAGGCGATAAGGTTACCGGTACTATTTATAATATTCTGCCGGAAGGTTTCTTTATCTTTACCAATCAGCGTTTTCTGGCCTTTTTGCACCGCAGTGAAGTGCCCGGAGGCAGACTTGACTTTGGTCAGGAAGTTACCGGCCGCATCACCTATATCCGTCAGGATGGCAGACTGAATATTTCTCTGCGCCTGCAGAAGGAAAATGCCCTGATTGCGGATGCCGAAGAAATCTATAATTATCTGGTAAAACGCAGCGGCAGAATGCCGTACTGCGACAGCACGCCGCTGGAAATTATCAAGCAGAAATTTGGCATCAGCAAGGCTGCATTTAAGCGTGCGCTGGGTCATCTGATGAAAGAAGGCCGCATCTATCAGGAAGACGGCTGGACCTATCTGAAAGACAATAAAAAATAATAGCTTATATATCTACATGTATCGTCGTAGCGGCGGTACATGTATTTTTTCAGGAGGAAAAAGATGGAAACTATGCTGACGGCAGTGGTAGTACTGTTGGCTGCCTTTTTTGCGACTGTGTCAGGCTTTGGCTTTGCACTGGTGGCTACGCCGCTGCTGACGCTTTTTATGGATGCTAAGGAAGCTGTAGTGCTGGTACTTTTGGCAGGCTTTGTTCTGCGTGCCATTACTATGATACGCAATCGACGTAATTTTGAATGGCATACTGTACTCTTAGTAACCTTTGGCAGCCTGCTGGGCATTGTGCCGGGCAGCGTGGCGCTGAAAGTCATCAGTATTGAGCAGCTGGAAATCTTTTTAGGTGTAATTCTGCTGGCTGCTACCTTCCTCATGGGACGCAAAATAGATTTTAAGATAACTAATAAGACAATAGGCAGACTGGCAGCAGGATTTTTGAGCGGTTTCTTCGGTTCGGCAACAAGTGTCAGCGGGCCGCCTTTGGTTCTCTATTTTCTGAATGAGAAAATGGATAAAGATTTAATGCGCGCCAATATGATCTGGTGCTTTGGTCTGAACGGAACATTGATGCTTATCGGCAGTTATTTAGTCGGTACCATGCAGTATGTTGCCGTAGAGCAGGGCAGCGTGCTGTACAGTATGACAGCCCTTTTGCTGGGCTGGTGGCTGGGTGAAAAGCTGTTTTATAAGCTTAATCAGCATCTTTTCAGAAGATTGTCGCTGATTATTGTCTGCGGCGGGGCACTTGGCATGCTGTACAGCGGTATTAAAGCTGTGTTAATGTAATATAATTTACAGTTGAAAGTGTAAATTGTTAAGAATAAAAAAAATAGAGTGTTTTTGTTGACGGGATAATCTAAAAGCGGTAAAATTTGCGTAATCAAGTTTTGATGCTTAATTATTTATCTTGCAGGTGAGAAAAATGGAATCTATGTTAAAGAAAACTGCAATTGAATACGGCTTTTATTTTGCACCGGTCTTTAGCTTTTACTTTAGCACCGGATTTTTTGCATGCCAAAATTCATACAGCAGTTCAATCGTAAATAGATGCCTTCCGGGTGGTATTTGAACATATCATCGTAAACTTGCGTTTTACAGCGGGCTCTCTTACGAGGGTCCGCTTTTATTTTGCCGCTGAAAGATAAATAATTACTGATAGACTTTAACAGGTATTGATAAAGGAGAGGTAAAAATGGTTATAGTTTTCAAACCGGGTGCACCGGAGGATGTTAAAACAAAAATAAGAGTAAATCTGGAACAGCAGGGATTCCAAATTAATGAGATTAACGGCCTCAACATGACTATCTTCGGTATCATCGGCGATACCAGTACTTTGGATATGAACCTGCTGAAGGTTAACGATTGTGTAGACAAGGTAATGCGTGTACAGGAACCTTTCAAACGTGCCAACCGCATGTTCCATCCTGAGGACAGTGTTGTCGATGTCTGCGGCGTGCCGGTGGGCGGGCGCAAGATACAGGTTATTGCAGGTCCGTGCTCTGTAGAAAGTTCCGAGCAGGTTATCCAGGTTGCAAAATCTGTTAAGCTGGGCGGTGCCAGCATGCTGCGCGGTGGTGCCTTCAAGCCCCGTACTTCCCCGTACTCTTTCCAGGGACTGAAAGAACTGGGCCTTGATTATCTGAAAGCTGCTAAGGAAGAAACCGGCCTGCCCATCGTTACAGAGATTATGTCTGCAGATAAGATTGAACGCTTCGTTGAGGATGTTGACCTTATCCAGGTAGGCGCACGCAATATGCAGAACTTTGAACTGCTTAAAGAGCTGGGCAAAACTCGTAAGCCCATCCTGCTCAAACGTGGTCTTTCCGCAACCATTGAAGAATGGATTATGTCCGCCGAATACATTATGGCAGGCGGCAATGACAATGTTATCCTGTGTGAACGGGGTATTCGTACTTTTGAAACCTATACCCGCAATACTTTGGACTTGAGTGCTATTCCGGCAGTAAAAAAACTCAGCCATTTGCCGGTAGTTGTAGACCCCAGTCATGCTGCCGGCATGTGGTGGATGGTAGAGCCGCTGGCTAAGGCTGCTGTGGCAGTAGGTGCGGACGGCTTGCTGATCGAGGTACATAATGATCCTGAGCATGCGCTGTGCGACGGTGCGCAGAGCCTGAAACCGGAACGCTTTGCCCGTCTGATGGGCGAGCTGAAAGGCATTGCTCAGATTGTAGGACGCGATTTATAATAAAAAAATAGTATATAAATTTGTAGTATGGTAGTATGGCAGATGAGGTGGAAAAATGATTGAGGGGTTTTGGAACAAGGATTGGCAGGAATTATGCTTTGCAGTAGTAGGTATCGGTCTTATCGGCGGTTCCTATGTCAAAGCTTTGCGTAAGCTTAAAGTAAAACGCATTATCGGTATCGACAGAGATGAAGCAGTATTGCAGCGGGCAGCAGAGCAGGGCCTTTTAGATGCGGCACTGCTGCAGGGCGACAGTACTCTGGCAGAAGCGGATGTTATTATCTGCGCTCTGTATCCCGATGCAGTGGAAAGCTTTGTCAAAGAAAACGCAGGCTTTTTTAAGCCGGATGTTTTGCTGACAGATGTTGCTGGTGTGAAAGGCAATTTGCCCGAAAGAGTACAGGCGCTTTTAAAGCCCGGTATGGAATTTATTTCCGGGCATCCCATGGCAGGTAAACAGAGCAGCGGCTTTGCCATGTCGGATGCAGCAATTTTTCAGGGTGCAAATTATATTGTGGTGCCATCTGAGCATAATACAGAAGCAGCTATTAGCTGGCTGGAAAGATTTGCTGCCGCTCTTGGCTGCCGTAATACTGTACGGGTAACACCGGCGGAGCATGACAGCATTATTGCCTATACCAGCAATCTGCCCCATGCAGCGGCAGTAGCTTTAATTAACAGTCAGTCTTATAATGAGAAAACCCCTTATTTTGTGGCCGGAAGCTTTCGCGATGCGACGCGTGTAGCAGATATCAATCCGGATTTATGGACACTGCTGTTTTTGAGTAATAAAGAGGCAGTGGCCGATAAGATAGACGAATATATCCGTCAGCTGGAGCTATGGCGTAATGCCCTGCGCAGCGGAGACGGACAGCAGCTGCGTGAAATGATGAGCACGGCAGCTGTACGCAGAAAGGAACTGTACTGATGAGGAAGATTCATGTGGATTTGGGGCCTAAGGCCTATGACATAGAGATAGATAACGGACTTTTAGCGCAGGTAGGCGGCAAAGTACATGCATTGCTGCCGAAGGCGCGCCAGGCGGTTATTGTTACCGACAGCAATGTAGGCCCGTTATATGGCGGCATACTGCAGCAAAGTCTGGAAGAAGCTGGCCTTAAAGCGGCGCAGATTGTTATTCCGGCCGGTGAACAGAGCAAAAATATGCAGATGCTGGCTTCCGTACTGGAACAGATTGCGCAGCTGGGACTTACCCGCAGTGATGTGCTTATTGCTCTGGGCGGCGGCGTAACCGGAGATTTAGGCGGCTTTGCTGCTGCCAGTTTTATGCGCGGAATCGCTTTTGTCCAGATACCGACTTCACTGCTGGCGCAGATCGACAGCAGTGTCGGCGGCAAAGTAGCGGTGGATCTTGCGGCAGGCAAAAATCTTGCCGGTGCGTTTTATCAGCCTAAGGCCGTTTATATAGACCCGCAGCTTTTACAGACGCTGCCGGTACGCTTTCTGCATGACGGTCTGGCAGAGGCGATTAAATACGGCTGCATCAGTGATGCCAAGCTGTTTGCTGATTTGGAAGCCTGCGCAGATGATGAGCAGCTTTTGGCAGCAGCAGAAGACATCATTGCCGACTGCTGCGCTATCAAAGCACGTATTGTGGAGCAGGATGAATTTGACACCGGCCTGCGCATGCTGCTTAATTTTGGTCATACCTTGGGTCATGCAGTAGAGCAGCATTATGGCTACAGCGGTTATACTCATGGTGAAGGCGTTGCTATCGGCATGTATCAGCTGACGCTGCGTACAGAAGCTATGGGCATGACGGAGCAGGGAACGGCAGCACGGCTTGCAAAACTGCTGAAAAAATACAGCCTGCCGCTTACTGCAGATGCGCCGCGGCAGGAGCTGCTGCAGGTTATGGGCAGAGACAAAAAGAAACAGGGCAGCTCTATTACCCTGGTTATATTGGAAAAAATCGGCAGCGGCAAGCTGCAAAAAATAGACTGGCAGCAGCTGCCGGAGTATTTGGGGTAGATTATGGATAAGGTACTGATTGCACCTACGAAGTTTAACGGAAAAATACATATTCCTTCATCTAAAAGCATGGGACACAGAGAGATAATCTGTGCGGGACTGGCCCAGGGAACCAGTATTATCGACAACATCAGCATGTCTAAGGATATTGAAGCTACCTGCCGCTGTTTGCAGGCTTTAGGCGTGCAGATAGAAAATGTTCCCAGTCGTTTTGCCGGGCACACAGCTTTGCGTGTTACCGGCAGCGGAAAGCTGGCAGCGGCAGAAAATGGAGCTGACTGCGGTGAGTCCGGTTCTACTTTGCGGTTTATTATTCCGCTGGCAGCGCTTTTAGGCCAGCCTTTTACGCTTACAGGACATGGCAGACTGGTAAGCCGTCCCTTGCAGGCTTATTATGATATTTTTGACAGTCAGCATCTTGGCTATTCTACGGAAAATGGCCAGCTGCCTTTAACTGTCAACGGCCGCCTGCAGCCGGGGCATTATCAGCTGCCGGGAGATGTGAGCAGCCAGTATGTCAGCGGTCTGCTGTTTGCTCTGCCGCTGCTGGAGGGCGATTCAGTGTTGGAAATAACTTCGCCGCTGGAATCAGCTTCTTATGTAAATCTGACCTTGAGCTGTCTTGCCAAATACGGCATTAAGATAGAAAATGAAGGGCACAGATTGTATAAAATACCTGGCCGACAAAAGTATCAGCCGCAAAACAGCAATGTGGAAGGTGACTGGTCGCAGGCAGCTTTTTGGCTGGTGGCAGGTGCTTTAGGCAGGCAGGTAAGCAGCACTGGACTTACTGCAGATTCCTTGCAGGGAGACCGCGCTGTACTTAACATTATGCAGAGTATGGGAGCCAAGCTTACCCAGGAGCATGAGGCAGTAATTGCAGAACAAAGTACCACTGCTGGCTGCGTTATCGACGCTGCTGATTGTCCTGACATTATTCCTGTACTGACGGTACTGGCGGCGGTAAGTGCAGGTACGACAAAGATTATCAACGCAGCGCGTCTGCGCATTAAGGAATGTGATCGTCTGGCTGCTATGACCAGCGAGTTAAATAAATTGGGCGCCAAGATTACCGAACTGCCGGACGGACTTATTATTGAAGGCTGCACGTATGGACTGCGGGGCGGTGCGCAGGTAGATGCTTGGAATGACCATCGCATTGCCATGAGTTTAGCAGTGGCAGCGGCTGCCTGCAATGAGCCTTTTACACTGACGGGTGCAGCTAGTGTAGCCAAGTCCTATCCGGAATTTTGGCAGGATTATCTGCAGGCAGGCGGTAAAATGGAGGTACTGGCATGAGCGGTATTTATGGTATGAATATCAAAATGAGTATTTTCGGTGAATCCCACGGCGCTTCCATCGGTCTTGTGATTGACGGACTGCCGCCGGGACTGGCGCTGGATACAGAGCAGATTGCCCGGGAAATGGCGCGGCGCGCTCCTGGTAAGGATAAGCTTTCCACACCGCGCAAGGAAGCGGACAGCTTTCAGATTCAGAGCGGCTTTTTTAACGGCTATACTACCGGAACGCCGCTGTGCGCGATTATTGCCAACAGCGACCAGCATTCCAAGGATTACAGTATTTTAAAAGATAAAATGCGCCCCGGTCATGCCGATTACGCTGGCTTTGTGCATTATCACGGCTATAATGATTATCGCGGTGGCGGACATTTTTCCGGCAGGCTGACAGCGCCGCTGGTATTCATGGGTGCAGTGGCTAAGCAGGCTTTGGCGCAGCAGGGCATTATTGTGGGTGCGCACATTCTGCGTATTGCCGATATTAAGGAAGAAAATTTCAATCCCATGGGGGTTGATGATATAATACTTACGGAACTAAGTAAGAAAAGTTTCTGTGTGCTGGATGATGTGCTGGGTGAGAAAATGCAGCAGCGCATTTTGGCTGCAAAGGCAGAGCTCAACAGCGTAGGTGGTGTAGTGGAAGCTATTGTACAGCACTTGCCGGCAGGAATCGGTGCGCCGTATTTTGATTCATTGGAAAGCAGGCTCAGTCATGCGCTGTTTTCCGTACCGGCTGTCAAAGGCATTGAATTTGGCGATGGTTTTGCGCTGGCTGAGATGACTGGTGCGGAAGCTAATGACCAGCTGCATTATACGGATGGTCAGGTTACGGCATACAGTAATCATAACGGCGGTATTACAGGTGGTATCAGCAACGGAATGCCCTTGATATTCAGAGCAGCGATTAAACCGACACCGTCTATTGCCAGAAAGCAGCAGACCGTCAGCCTGCTTAATCAGTGTGATACTGAACTGGAAATTGCCGGACGCCATGATCCATGCATCGTACAAAGAGCAGTGCCAGTTATTGAGGCTGTAACTGCCTGGACTGTCTGGGATTTATTACTGGAAGCAAAAAAATGGGAGAGATAACAGTGAGTAAATTGGATTTAGGGGCCATCAGGCAGCAGATAGATAAAGTGGACCGCGAACTGGCTAAAGTACTGGAAGCAAGACTGCAGCTGGTAATGCAGGTAGCAGAGTATAAAAAAAGCAAGGGGCTGCCGGTGAAGGATGCTGCTCGGGAAGCGCAGGTTATCAGCAAAGTGCAGGGCTTGCTGGAAAATCAGCAGTATGCTGGTGCAGTAGGCGGTATTATGCGTTCTATTATCGACGCGGCCTGTGAGCTGGAAGAAGCGGCTCTGGCAGAAAAAGAAAATAAAGTGCTGCAGATTGGCTGCTTTGGTGTTCCCGGCTCCTTTACTCATCAGGCACTGGAAGAATATTTTGCCGGCAGTAGCTATGAACGGCAGCATTTTAATCATTTTGAAGAGGTAGTAAGTGCCGTGAGCAGCGGTCAGCTGGATTACGGCGTGCTGCCCATAGAAAATTCATCTACCGGCGGTATTACTGAGGCCTATGACTTGCTGCGCAAATATGACTGCAGTATCGTAGGTGAACGCTGCATCAGGATTGAACAGAATCTTTTAGGCTGCAACGGAGCCAGCCTGCAGAGTATTACTCAGGTTTATTCTCATCCGCAGGGTTTTGCGCAAAGCAAAGAGTTTTTCCGTGATTATCCGCAGATGCAGCAGATTCCTTATTTCAGCACTTCCAAAAGCGCGGAAAAGGTAGCAGCTGCGCAGGATATTACTTTGGGTGCAGTAGCGGGCCGTAAGGCAGCGGAGCTGTACGGGCTGAAGGTACTGGCGCCTGCTATCAATTATAATTCTAATAATTTTACCCGCTTTGTTGTTATTGCCCGTCAGCCGGAAAAAGATGCGGCGGCAAACAAGATTACTTTGATAACAGCTGTTAAGCACGAAGCAGGTTCACTGTATAAATTGCTGGGATATTTTTATCACAGTGGTCTGAATCTGATGAATCTGGAATCTCGTCCTATGGACGGCAAGTCCTGGGAGTATTTCTTCTATGTAGATGTTACCGGCAATCTGCAGGATAATGCCGTGAAGGATGCGCTGGAAGAGGTACGCAAAAACTGTACTTATCTGAAGATACTGGGAAATTATCGGGCTGATTGCCGAAAGGAATGAGCAGGATGCAATACGGATTATTAGGCGGTAAGCTGGGACACAGCCTTTCACCTAAGATACACGAGCTGTTTTTCAGTTATACAGGCAAAGAGGGCAGCTACAAGCTGCTGGAAACACCGGAGGCAGATCTGCCGCATCGTTTGCAGCAGCTGCGCAGTGATGGGTTTACAGGCTGTAATGTTACTATACCGCATAAGGTTGCCGTTATGCCGCTTTTAGACGGTATAGCAAACGAGGCTGCTGCTATCGGCGCAGTGAATACTATTCATTTTACTGAGCAGGGTGCCTTTGGCTACAATACAGATTACTTCGGTTTTGGCAGGATGCTGGAGTATAATGGCATTTACGCTGCCGGGAAAACTGCTGTGGTTTTGGGCAGCGGCGGTGCTGCCCGCGCTGTAGTCAGCTATTTAAAGAATCAGCAGGCAGGAGAGCTGTATTTGGCAACACGTTCGCCGGAGCAGGTGGATAAATATTTTTATCAGATAGCACCGCAGCTGCAGGTTATCAGCTATGCTGAACTGGAAAAGCTTACTGGCAGTCTGCTTGTTAACTGCACTCCGGTAGGTATGTATCCGGCCGTGGAGGCAAGTCCGGTAAATGAGAAAATCAGTGCTGCCTTTGCTGCTTCTGTAGACCTTATTTATAATCCGGCACAGACACTGTTTCTGCGTCAGGCACAGGCAGCAGGGCATCAGGCAGTGAACGGACTTTTTATGCTGGTAGCGCAGGCGGTAGCGGCGCAGGAAATCTGGCAGGGTGAAAGCTATGGCAGTGAGCTGATTGAAAAAATTATGGCAGAGCTGGAGAAATGCTTATGAAGAAAAATCTTGTTCTAATCGGAATGCCTGGCTGCGGTAAATCTACCTTCGGTAAAATCTTGGCTCAGGAGCTGAAACGTCCTTTTTACGATGCAGATGCAGTACTGGAAGAGCGGGAACAAAAGTCCATTAAAGATTTTTTCAAAATCAGCGAGGATGCTTTCCGCCAGGCAGAAACAAGGACTATTGCTTATCTTGCGGCTATGGAAGGTACTGTTATCGCTACCGGCGGCGGCGTAGTGACCCGTGAGGAAAATATAGATTTGCTGCGAAAAAACGGCGTTATTATCTATATTAACCGTCGTCCGGAAAATATTATTACCTGCATTCATGACAATCACCGTCCGCTGCTGGCAGATGATAAGCTGAAAATTTTCAATTTGTATGAACAGCGCCGTGATTTATATAAAAAGTATGCGGACTACATTATCGGCAATAACGGCAAGCCATATGAGGCGATTGCCAAAATCGTAAATTACGCCAGAAGGGAAGGCCTGATATGAAGAAGATACTGGTACTTAACGGACCTAACATCAATATGCTGGGTGTTAGGGAGAAAAATATTTATGGACACAGCGATTATGCCAGCTTATGTGCGCTGATTAAGACAGCAGCAGCAAGACTGGGTGTACAGGTAGAGCTGCTGCAGAGCAACTATGAGGGCGATATCGTAACGGCAATTCAGCAGGCTTATGGCGTGTATGACGGTATCATTATCAATCCGGCTGCTTTTACTCATTACAGCGTAGCTATTTTAGATGCGCTAAAAGCGGTTAATATACCTGCAATCGAGGTACATATCAGTAATATCCATAAGCGTGAGGAATTCAGGCATAAATCTGTTACTGCCGCAGGCTGTACCGGTCAGATTTGCGGACTGGGCTTTACCGGCTACATTCTGGCTTTGGAAGCACTGACTGTTTACAGTGAGGAATAATAAAAAGGCTTATGCAGTTAAAACTGCATAAGCCTTTTGTTATTTTCAGCCTAATTTAGCCTAATTTTTTCAGAGTCATTTTTACCAGGAAATCTACGCCGTTTTGCAGGCCATCGGTATTAAAGTGCATGTTAGGATCATGCAGACCGGGTTCTGCGCCTACGCCTACACCGATGTAAGCTGCTTTAAGTTTAGGATAGGTTTTTGCGTAGTAGTGGAAATCTTCGCCGCCGGGGTTGTTGAGCTCGGGTGCCAGTTTATCGTCGCCGACAACTTCCTTAATGCATTCTGCTGCTTCTGCAGTCAGTTCTTCGTCCAGCGTAGCAGCAGGAATGATGCTGTCCGGCAGGATTACTTCTGCAGAAGCACCGTAAGCGGCTGCTACATTTTCAGCTACGCAGCGAACTTTGTCTAACAGCAGGGTCATATCTTCATTGGTTTGAGAACGGATGTCGAAAGTAACTTCGGCAATATCGGGGATGATATTGGTTGCTACGCCGCCTCCTCTGATAATGGTCGGTTTGCAGGACCAGGCAACATTAGGGTTAATTTTGATAGCAGCAACGGAGGTGATGATAGCTGCTGCAGCTTCAATAGCGTTAACGCCAAGATGCGGACGGGAGCCGTGGCAGTTCTGACCTTTGACTACGATTTTGGCAAAGGTGCTGGAGGCATGTTTTACAGCCGGAGAAAGTGTGCCGTAGGGAATATCCTGAATAGGACGGATATGCAGGCCCAGCATAATATCTACATCTTCAATGGCACCTGCTTTGATAACGGAAAGTGCGCCGTTCAGTACTTCTTCGCCTTGCTGGAACAGGATGCGGAGAGTACCGCGTTTGATTTTGCCGTACAGCTCGGAAGCTGCTGCCAGGACCATGGAGCAGTGAGCATCATGGCCGCAGGCATGGATATTTTTATGTTCGCCGTTGATGACAAATGGCAGTGCGTCCATGTCAGCGCGCAGCATCAGCACAGGACCGGGCTCGCTGCCTTTGATTTCACCGATAACGCCGGTACCGCCTACGTTGCGGGTAACTTTATAGCCTATTTTTTCTAAAGCGTCTGCCAGATAAGCAGAAGTCTTGAATTCTTGAAAACCAACTTCAGGAATCTGATGCAGATCCTGATAAATGTCTTTGGCATTTAATACTGTCATTACAGAAAACCTCCTCATAATATAAACAAAAAATAGCCTGGACGGCTGTTGGGCGCTGTTTATATAAGTCAGCAGCCCTATATTTTAAATATATGAGAATTTTATCACATAGTATACAATAATTCAAGGACAAAGTGGTCTTTTAAAAATAGTAATTAAAAAAATATTGACAATATTGTACAAAAACAATATAATTTACACAATCAGTGTAACAGCTGGACTTTTTTATTTGTATTATTGGAGGGTAAGATGAAAGAAGAGAAAGAAGAAAAAAAACAAGAAACCATGCAGAATTTTGATTCTGACCAATGGAAAGCTGGCCCTAAGGCCTTTATCGCGTTAATTGTTGCCGTTCTGTTTTTTTCGGGCTTAATGGTAAAATTCCCCGATATGAAATGGCTGGCAGCTTTTGACTTTACTACTTTGGTAGGTAATTTTGGTGCTATTAAGAATATAGGTAAGGATACCTTTGTCGGCAGCGGCGGCCTTGGCGCAAGAGGCGGCTTTATGTTCGCGCTGTCTTTGGTTCCCAGTGTTATGTTTGCCATCGGCTGTATTGAAGTACTTGACCATTACGGTGCTATCAGAGCGGCGCAAAGACTGCTCACTCCCTTGCTCAAGCCTTTGCTTGGCCTGCCTGGTCTGACCGGTCTTGCTCTTATTACCGACCTGCAGAGTACTGATGCAGGTGCTGCATTGACTAAAGAACTGTATGATAAAAAACTGATTAGCAAAAAAGAACTGACTGTTATGGGCTCATGGCAGTATTCCGGTGCAGGCTTAATCAACAACTACTTTATGATTGGTTCTGCCGTATTTGCCTATTTGACCGTACCTCTGCTGCTGCCGCTGATTTTGATGTTCGTTTTCAAATTTATCGGTGCGATTTATGTACGTATCATCCTGAATACTGTTTATAAGGAGGATTTCAAGAATGAGCAATAATGCCCAAACTAAACATCAGACAAATAATCCTTTTGATATATTTATTATCGGCGCTCGTAAGGGCTTTAATGTAGCAATTAACAATTTGGTACCTAATATTTTGATGGCGTATGCTGTAGCTCAGGTACTGCAGATTATGGGCGTTATGAAATTCTTAGGTGAGGTTTTCGGTCCGGCCATGGTAATCTTCGGTCTGCCTGGTGAAGCCGTTACCGTTATCCTGACTGCCTGGCTGTCTAGCTCTGCTGCTGTTGGTCTTGCTGCGAATATGGCAGCTAATGGTTTGCTGGATGCTCATGCAATTACCGTATTGATGCCCTGCTTCTTCCTGCTGGGTGCGCAGCTGCAATACATGGGCCGTCTGCTGGGCGTTGCCGATGTACCTAAGAAATACTGGCCGCTGCTTATGTCTGCCAGCTTCCTCAATGCCATCTGCGCTATGCTGCTGATGAACTGGGTTTTTGCCAGATAATGATTTTCCCGGATAGATGTTATCCGGGATTTTTTATTGTATAAAATACAAATGTTCTATATATAAGAACAATATTGCCTGTGCATAGGCAGCGGCATAGATGAAGCCTGTAAAGAAAATTACATTAAAATACTGCTGACTTTTCAGTCAGGAGAAATTGACAAAATTTTGAAAAAAAGTTGAAGAAAATAATAGCATACGCTATTATATGTATATGTAACAATATTACAAACAAAGGAGTGTGAAAAATGAGTAACTTTTTTAGTAGCCTGCCTATGCGTCTGCTGTTAGGCGTTGTTGTAGGTATAGGAGCAGGTCTTTATGCGGATGAATCATTGATGCAGGTGATACTTACATGTAAAAGCCTCCTTGGATATCTGATTACATTCTGCGTACCGCTTATTATTATCGGCTTTATTGCTCCGTCTATTACAAGATTAGGTCAAAACGCCAGCGTTATGCTGCGCGTGGCAATTACTCTGGCCTATATTTCTTCTATCGGTGCAGCTTTCTTCTCTACTGCTGCAGGCTATACCCTTATCCCGTATCTGAATATTACCCCGACTGTCGAAGGTCTGAAAGAATTGCCCAAGCTGCTCTTTGACCTCAAAATCGACCCGATTATGAGCGTTATGAGTGCTTTGGTGTTCTCCGTATTGATTGGCCTTGCTGCTGCTTGGACTAAAGCTACTACTGTAACTGCTGTTTTGGAAGAGTTCCAGAAAATCGTCTTGGCAATTGTTACTAAAGTAGTAATCCCTCTGCTGCCAATCTTTATCGGCTGCACTTTCTGCGGTCTGTCCTATGAAGGCACCATCACCAAACAGCTGCCGGTATTTTTGATGGTTGTTGTTATCGTTATGGTAGGCCATTACATCTGGCTGGCACTGCTGTATCTGCTGGCTGGCGCTTATGCTAAGGCTAATCCTATGGAAGTGCTCAAGCATTATGGCCCGGCGTACATTACTGCAGTAGGTACCATGTCCTCTGCTGCAACGCTGGCAGTAGCTTTGGAATGCGCTTTAAAATCCAAGGTTCTGCGCAAAGACCTGGTTAATTTCGGTATTCCGCTGTTTGCCAACATCCATCTGTGCGGCAGCGTATTGACGGAAGTATTCTTCGTTATGGTAGTTTCTCAGGTTCTCTATGGAACCTTGCCTGCTTTTGGCACTATGGTACTGTTCTGCCTGCTGCTGGGTATCTTCGCTATCGGCGCACCCGGTGTTCCCGGCGGTACTGTCATGGCTTCTTTAGGTCTGATTATCAGCGTACTTGGTTTTGATGCTACCGGTACCGCTCTGATGCTGACCATTTTCGCGCTGCAGGACAGCTTTGGTACTGCCTGCAATGTTACCGGCGACGGTGCACTGACACTGTTCCTTACCGGTTATGCTAAAAAACATGCTGTTGAAGAAGTAGAAAATATTCAAGTGCTGTAATTACAGAAAACAAAGTAAAAGCGGACGCTTAGGCGTCCGCTTTTTTATATTTATTGAGTTCTGTTTGCGATATTATCCAGCTGTCTAATCTTTTTATAAATTGCAAAACAAGAAAAAAGCAAGATTTGCAATGGTATAAATAATACCTCTCTATGTTATTATAGAAAATGATAAGTCTTCCTTGAGGTGAAATAAATGAATGGTAAGCCTGTACTTCATAAACGTGTGCAATATTATGCCTGCAGAGAGTTAGATGTTTTATACCAGGATTTTCATGCTGCTGGATATACTGATGAGCAAGCTGAAAAAATGCAGCAGAAATACGGCAGAAATATTTTGCATGGCCGTGCTTCTGATAGCGTTTTGTATCGTTTGCAAAGAGCCTTTATCAATCCCTTTTCGATTATTTTATTTGTATTAGCTATTATCTCTTTTATTACTGATGTTGTATTGGCTTCTAATTTTAGCCGTAATATGACTACGGTTCTAATCATATTGAGCATGCTGCTTTTAAGCGGCTGTTTGAGATTTGTCCAGGAGATGCGTGCTAAACGTACAGCGGAGCATTTAACTGAAATGATCAGCTCCAATGTATGGGTATACAGAAATAATGCCTGGACTAAACTTGCTTCTCAGGAACTGGCAGTAGGTGATGTTGTTAGGCTGTCGGCTGGTGATCGTGTTCCGGCTGATATACGTCTGACCATGGCCAAGAATGTATTTGTATCACAGGCAGTTATCACTGGTGAAAGTGATATTTTAGAAAAAAATACTGCTGCAATTGAGTTCGATAAAACTAAAGCATGCAAGGAATATACTAATACTCTTTTTATGGGTTCTTCCATAATTGGCGGTATCTGTGAGGGCATAGTGCTTGCGGTAGGCAATGATACTGTTTACGGCGGCTTTGCTGAAACCGATAAAAAAATTAAAGATGGATTTAATAAAGGCGCCAATTCCATTGCCTGGGTTTTAATTCGTTTTATGACCATACTGGTGCCGGTAGTTTTCCTGGCTTGCGGTATCACTAAAGGAAATTGGCTAGCTGCTTTTCTGTTTGCTTTATCTGTAGCCGTAGGATTGACACCAGAAATGCTGCCGATGGTAGTAAATGCCTGCCTTGCTAAAGGCGGTGCAGCTATGGGCAGAAAGCAGACTGTTGTAAAAAATATCAACGCCATGCAGGGCTTTGGCAGCATGGATATTTTGTGTGTTGATAAAACAGGTACGCTGACCGGAGATAAGCTTTTATTGGAATATTATATTGATATTTTGGGTAATGAGAGCAATAAGGTACTTGATTTTGCCTATTTAAACAGTCTGTATCATACGGGAATAAAAAATCATCTGGATACAGCCATTTTACAATGTCAGAAAATGCCTGGCAGCAGCGGAAGATGGCAGGAGTGTGTACAGAGGCATGCTAAATTAGATGAATTGCCTTTTGATTATGAACGAAGACTGGCCAGTGTATTAGTTAAGGACGGCGACAGAAATCTGCTGATTGTAAAAGGAAGTATTGACGAAGTCTGCCAGCGCTGTGATTATATTGAATATAAGGGACAGTGCCAGCCAATAAATACAGATAAAATGAACAGCGTACATGCTGTTGTAGACGAGATGCTGGAAGATGGCATGAAGGTGCTGGCTGTAGCGTATAAATTTTTAGACCATAACCAGTTGGAAAATATAGATGAAGAAAATCTGGTGTTATTAGGTTACCTGGTTTTCTTTGATGCACCTAAAACTTCAGCTCATGATGCAATCTGTAAATTGAAAAATGTTAATGTAGGTATACGCGTTCTGACAGGCGACCAAAAAAGTGTGGCAATCTCTATTTGCCGCAGAATAGGTATTGATACTAAAAATGTTCTGACTGGCAGAGAGCTGGAAGTACTTAATGACGATGAAGCATTAGTAAAAGTGGAAAATACTACCGTGTTTGCAGAATTATCTCCCAAGCAGAAGGTACAGATTTTGCAGATTTTGCAGGAAAATGGTCATACTGTGGGATTTTTAGGTGACGGTATGAATGATTTGCCTGCTATTGTTGCAGCTGATGTAGGCATTTCCGTTGATACGGCTGTGGAAGCAGTTAAGGAATGTGCCGATGTTGTATTGCTGAAAAAGGATTTAAGAGTATTGGAGGCAGGCATTGAAGAAGGCAGAAAAGCCTTTGCCAATATGATTAAATATATTAAAATTACTGCGTCTTCCAATTTCGGTAATATTTTTTCTATCGTTATTGCCAGCGTATTTTTGCCTTTTTTGCCCATGACGGCTCTGCAGCTGCTTTTATTAAATATGCTTTATGATATCTTATGTCTTGCCCTGCCCTGGGACAAAGTAGATACAGAAATAATTTCCAAATCGTTAGACTGGTCTGGAAAAAATTTAGGTAGATTTATGATGTTTTTTGGAGCTTTCAGCTCTGTTTTTGATATACTTACTTTTATATATTTATTTTTCTTCTTATGTCCTGCATTATGCGGCGGCAGTTTTAATTCTCTGTCGGGACAGGAAGAACAAAATCTTTTTATTGCAGCATTTCATACAGGATGGTTTTTAGAGTCCATGTGGACGCAGGTTTTGATTTTACATTTGCTGCGTACCAAGAAAATTCCATTGCTGCAAAGTAAGCCTGCTGTGTCAGTAATGTGTGTAACTACTTTAGGCATCTTATTATTTACCCTGCTGACTTTTACATCGGCCGGCAGCTTGATTGGTCTGACTACTTTGCCATTTAGCTACTTTGGCTTCTTGTGCATAGTCGTTGTCGGTTATTTGTGTATCGTAACAGTAGCAAAAAAATGGTATGTGAGAAAATATCGGGAACTATTTTAGAAAGGAGGAATCTGCTATGAAAAAGAATATCAGTTTCGTTTATATGGATTCCTCTTTAGTCAGCTGGCTGATTGAAAAACTGCGGTTTTCTGCTCCAGACACGCAGAGCACTAAAGAAATGCTGCAGGGGATGGAAGATTTAAAAAACGGAGCAGCAAATTCACTGCTGTTGGAAACAGGAGAAGTACAGACTGTTGCTGCTGACTATAATTGTATTTGCTGCGGAGAGCTTTCCATAGATGTAAGATTACGCCGCGTGCTGCGTAATGATACAGAAATTTCCCTGACACCTAAGGAGTTTGATATATTATATTTTCTGGCGCGTAATCGTGGGGAGGTTTTTACGAAAGAACAGATTTACCAGGCTGTATGGGAAAGTAACTACTTGCTTGATGACAGTAATATTATGGCTTTTATACGAAAGTTGAGAAAAAAGATTGAGCCTAATCCGGATAGTCCGGTTTATATACTGACTATCTGGGGTATCGGCTATAAATTTAACGATAGGTTATAAAATTCTTATTAAATCGCAAGAAAATCGCAAGGTTTCGGCCATGTGCTTTTCTTGTGATTTTTTTTATACTCATTGCATGGGAAGGAGGTCTTAGAATGCTTTATGTTGATTTTGTTACGCGTGTAATATTAGCTGTTTTATTAGGCTTTTGTATTGGCCTGGAACGTCAGATAACTGGCCATGCGGCTGGCATCAGAATTAATATACTGATTTCATTGGGAGCCTGTCTGTTTATTTTATTTCCTTTGATATGCGGCTCGGATGATGTATATCGCATTGCCAGTTACATAGTATCCGGAGTGGGGTTTTTATGCAGCGGAGTAATTTTTAAGGACGGCGGCACAGTCAGAGGCTTAAATACGGCAGCGACACTTTGGTGTTCTGCGGCAGTGGGAGTATTAGCCAGCTCCGGGTATTATCTTTATGCTGTTACGGCTACGGTAAGTCTGATTTTGGCTAATTTGTTATTTCGTCCGTTAGCGATGCGGATAAAACCGCTTTATGGCGGAGATGAGGAAGAGAAAATTTATCGTATTTCGGTTACCTGTCAGGAACACATGGAATCAAAAATCCGTCAGTTTATTATTAACAGCAACAGCTGTAAAACTCTGTATCTGAATCACTTAGACAGCGGCGATGTAGTAGGTGATAAAGTGGAAATCATTGCTGATTATTATTCTGTGGGCAAGTCTAAAAATCATATTTTAGAGGATATCGTCAGCAGTATTTTAAAGCTGCCGGAAGTAACAAGTGCCGGCTGGGAGGTGCTGTGATGCAGCATGAAAATACAACAGTTAAGAAAGGACTAAATTGGCTGCGGATGTATGTTTTATTTGTACTAAGCTGCTTTATTGTTTCGGAACTTTTTCCTGCGTACAGTTTTTTGATATTAAAAATATGGTACAGCGCAACGCTTCTTATATACATAATTCTCAATGCTTTGTTACTGAATTTTATGTGGCTGTTTTCTAAGATCAGTAATCTTAGAACTGCTAATGAATGTTGAAAGAGGAAAAACTATGGATTATACTTGTGTTTTTTTAGGTACTGCTTTTACACTCAGCGGGTTATTATTTGCCAGCGGAAAGCTGCACACGCATCTATCTGCCTGGCGCAATACTCCTTGTGAAGAAAAAAGAAGAATCAGGATTATCCCCCTGTGTAAAAATGTAGGAGGAATGATTGTCTGTAATGGGTTGCTGTTTTTAGGCAAAGGCTTTAGTCAGGTTTTTGGCGATAACTGGTTTATTGCTGCCGTTATAGTTTGGAGTATACTTGCGGGGCTTGATGTCTGGTATATCAGCAAAAGTAAGCGTTATTATCTTCAAGAATGATGATAAATATATCTGTTTGACTGAAAGAGAGGTGAGAGATATGGATTATGACGGGCACTCTGAAAAAGATAAATTCATACGAGGTACGGCTACTTCATGTCTTTCATGGGCCACTGTACCTCAGTAAAATGAGGAGGTCATACAGATGAATAAGAAAAAAGATTATATTGCTGCTGAAAAAAATGTAATTAGAGAGGAACAAAAGCGGCGCATACAGGAAGCGGCCACTAATACTGTCAGAGATGTGCTGCATAATATGCACACTGCACTTAGCGGCCTTGATTTAAATGCCGTTGAAGAAAATCGCAGCAGGTATGGAAATAACAAGGTTACACGCGAAAAGAAAAAATCTCTGCTGAAAAGATTAGCCGGTGCTTTTATCAATCCGTTTACGGCTATTTTGTTTTGTCTGGCAGTTGTATCAACTTTAACAGACATGGTATTTCCGTATCTGGCGTTATTTGGCAGCAGTCCCGATGATTTTGACTGTTTAACGGTAGTTATTATTTTAACCATGGTAATAATTTCCGGTACTTTGCGTTTTGTGCAGGAATCAAGAAGCGGCAATGCGGCAGAAAAATTGATGGCCATGATTACCACAACATGTACCGTTACCCGCAAGGGACAGAAAAAAATAGAAATTCCCATAGATGAATTAGTAGTAGGCGATATTGTTCATTTGTCTGCAGGTGATATGATTCCTGCCGATATGAGGATTTTGGAAGCCAAAGATTTATTTATCAGCCAGTCCGGACTGACTGGAGAAAGTGAACCGGTAGAAAAAATTTCCCAAACTAATTTACCGCAGGAAAATATTATTGATTATACCAATATCGTCTTTATGGGCAGCAATGTGGTTTCCGGCAGTGCTGCGGCTGTAGTGGTATGTGTGGGTGATTATACTTTGTTTGGCTCTATGGCAGCGGCTGTAGCTGGCGAAGGTGTTGAAACCAGTTTTTCAAAAGGAGTTAATGCTGTTTCCTGGGTATTGATTCGTTTTATGCTGATTATGGTACCGCTGGTATTTTTTATTAACGGTATTACTAAAGGCAATTGGATTGAAGCATTTTTGTTTGGCATTTCTATTGCTGTAGGACTTACACCGGAAATGCTGCCCATGATTGTGACGACCTGTCTTGCTAAAGGCGCTGTTTCCATGAGTAAAAAGCAAACGATTGTCAAGAATCTCAATTCTATCCAGAATTTTGGCGCTATCGACATTCTGTGTACGGATAAAACTGGCACGCTGACTCAAGATAAAGTTGTGCTGGAATATCACCTTAATGTTAATGGTGAGGATGATCTCAGGGTATTGCGGCATGCTTATTTGAACAGCTATTTTCAGACGGGATATAAAAATCTGATGGATGTGGCTATCATATCTAAAACAGAAGAAGCAGAAGCAGCAGATCCCCGCTTGCTTGATTTGTCGGAAAACTATACTAAGGTAGACGAAATACCATTTGATTTTAAGCGCAGACGTCTGACTACGGTAGTGCAGGATAAAACCGGCAAAACTCAGATGGTGACCAAAGGTGCAGTAGAGGAAATGTTGTCTGTCTGCACGTTTGCGGAATATGACGGCAGTGTACAGATATTAACTGATGAAATAAGAAATAAGATTCTCGCAACAGTAGATAATTTGAATGATAAAGGCTTTAGAGTGCTGGCTATTGCTCAGAAAAATAATCCTTCCCCGGTAAATGTTTTTACGGTTCAGGATGAATGTGAAATGACTTTAATGGGATATCTGGCCTTTTTAGACCCGCCCAAAGAATCTACGGCAGAGGCCATAAAAGTACTGAAGCATTATGGAGTAGTAACAAAGATTCTTACCGGTGATAATGATAAAGTGACGCGTACTATCTGCAAACAGGTGGGGCTGGAAGTACATAATATGCTGTTAGGCTCAGAAATAGAAACCATGAGTGATGCAGAGTTGGCAGAGGCTGCTCAGACTACAGATGTATTTGCCAAACTGGCACCGGAGCAAAAGTCGCGGGTTGTAACTATGTTAAGGGAAAGCGGACATATTGTCGGCTTTATGGGTGACGGTATTAATGATGCGGCTGCCATGAAAGCCGCTGATATTGGCATTTCGGTAGATACGGCAGTTGACGTGGCGAAAGAATCAGCTGATATTATCCTGCTGGAAAAAGATTTGATGGTTTTGGAGCAGGGGATTATCGAAGGACGTAAAACGTACGCCAACATGCTGAAATATATTAAGATGACAGCGTCTTCCAATTTTGGCAATGTGTTTTCTGTATTGGCTGCTTCGGCATTATTGCCTTTCCTGCCAATGATGAGCGTGCATTTGATTTTTCTGAACTTAATCTATGATTTATCCTGTACTGCTATTCCGTGGGATAATGTGGATGAGGAGTTTATTGCGCAGCCGCGCAAGTGGGATGCTTCCAGTGTGGGCAGTTTTATGCTGTGGCTGGGGCCGACAAGCTCTATATTTGATTTTACGACGTATATTTTTATGTACTTTGTTTTCTGCCCGCTATTCGTATCCGGTGGTGTTTTATACAATGACTTGCCTAAGTATTTTAGCGATGTACAGTTAATAAAATTACAGGCAGAATATATGGGCATGTTCCAGGCAGGCTGGTTTGTGGAGTCTATGTGGAGCCAGACACTTGTTATCCATATGATTAGAACTGCCAAATTACCGTTTATTCAAAGCCGTGCTTCTGCTTCTTTAACCTTGCTGACGCTTTTGGGCATTGTTCTGCTGACAATAATACCTTTTACACCTTTAGGAGAAATACTGGGCTTTGTAGCTTTGCCAGCAGCATATTTTGCTTATCTTATTCCGTGCATTTTGCTGTATATGCTGTTAGCTACCAGTTTAAAGAAAGCTTATATAAGACATTATGGCAAATTGCTCTAAGGAGGTTTTATCTATGAACTGGAATGATATTTTTATGTATGTATTTGGCAGACTTTCCTTTTGCGGCCTTGATATAGGCTTTTGGGTTTCTCTCGCAGCAGTTATAGTGATAGTTATTGCTATGAACGTGGTATTTTGGGGACTTAAGCCAAAAGAAGCAGCTAAAATATAGTTATAGCTGTGATTTTGGCAGATGTTGATGTAAATAGGTACTATAAATGCAGAGAATAAAGTAAAAGCGGACGCTTAGGCGTCCGATTTATTATATTTTACCTGGATTTATGTTTTGCTTAATCTGTATTTAAAATAAGCGTAGTACATTATAGCCATAGCCATTAAAAAATTTCTTTCTATCTTTTTGCGGGCCTGCACAGCAGGTCTTTTTTATTTTTCATTTGCAAAAAATCCTTAAACATAATTTTTTACGGGCAATAAACTTTATTTATGCTATTATAATATGTAAGAAGTAGATTTCGGATATCGGATAAGAAGGTTGATTGTGATGTTGGGCAAGGGTAAGTTTTGGAAAATAATAAGTATAACACTGCTGGTTATAGCAGTGATTGGCGCGGGTATGGGGATTAAGAATATGTCATCTATCCGTCCGGCGGAAGATTATATGGATAAAGGCGTATTTGAATTTGTTCCCTATAAGATTGTGCCGACGCAGAGAGAAAATACCGGTGCCACCTCCAGGCAAAGACGTCTGCATCCTACTAAGATAGTATATGTACTGCATTACAAAGCGAAGGATCATGCTTCTTACAGATACAGACTTGATACTGCAGGTGAATATACTGCTAAGCAAATGCTGGCAGAAAAGAAAAGTGTAGCAAGAAAAGTACTGGCAATTAAGTCTGCCAACAGATATATAATCGTTGAGCCTGATCTGACTGCCGAATCATATACCCGTAATCAGCAATACCGATATGTCTGGATAATTGTCTGTTCGCTGTTATATATAGGCTTCTTTGCTTTTTATATCCGTTCGAAGCTGTAAAAAACTTATCAGCTGTCTGCACATAAGTTATGTGTGAAAATAAATAGAAAAATTTTCTGTAATGAAGAAAGAGGGGTCATTATGGCATTGTTAGAACAAATCTTAGAAGAAAACGCGAAATTTGTAGCAGGACTGCCGGAAAGTTATCTGCATCGTAATGAGGGTGTCAGCAAATATCCGGCTAAACAGCTGGCGATTTATACCTGCATGGATACACGTCTGGTTGATTTTTTAGAGCCTGCTATGGGTATTTCCCGCGGTGAGGCAAAGATTATCAAAGCAGCAGGTAATATGATTACAGGGCCTTTTGATGAGGTTATCCGCAGTCTGATGGTGGCTGTTTATGAGCTGGGCGTGACAGAGATTATGGTAGTTGGTCACGAGGACTGCGGCATGCAGCACTCTACTTCTGAGTCTTTAAAGGAACGTATGCTGGCGCGCGGCATTAAACCGGAAGCCATTGCTTCTGTGGAAGGAGAATTTGCCAAATGGGTTGATGCCTTCCATCATCCGCGTGAAAATGTGGCTAAGACGGTGGAAGCGATTAGAAATAATCAGCTGCTGCCGGATGATGTGACGGTACACGGACTGATATTCTGTCCGGAAAGCGGTAAGCTGGAAGTTGTTGTACACGGCTGAGAAATAAAAAAGCCTGCTCTTACTTAAATGTAAGAGCAGGCTCATTTTATTTTGCTGCTTATTTGAGTAATTCCTGTGCTACCAGATGTCCCATTTCGGAGGTAGAAACTTTTTTCAGACCTTCTGCATACAGGTCAGGAGTACGGTAGCCTTGTTCCATTACTGCGTCTACAGCTGCTTCAATAGCGTCAGCAGCTGCCGGCTGGTTCAGAGAATAACGCAGCATCATTGCAACACTGAGGATGGTTGCCAGCGGGTTGGCAATACCTTGTCCGGCAATGTCGGGGGCGCTGCCGTGAATAGGTTCATACATGCCTGCGCCGTCGCCGAGGCTGGCACTGGGCAGAAGACCGATACTGCCGGCAATGGTGCTGGCTTCATCGCTGAGAATGTCGCCGAAGATGTTGTTGGTCAGGATAACGTCAAACTGACGGGGATTGAGGATAAGCTGCATAGCGCAGTTATCTACATAAAAATGATTCAGTTCAACTTCAGGATATTCCTTAGCCTGCATCTCGGTAACAATTTTACGCCACATACGGCTGGAACCAAGTACATTTGCTTTATCAACGCTGGTTACCTTGCCGCGGCGTTTTTTAGCTGCTTCAAAGGCAAAGCGGGCAATGCGTTCTACTTCAGGACGGGTGTACAGCTCAATATCGCTGGCTTCTTCTACTCCCTGTTCATTGAGATGTGCTTCATTATGTTGACCGAAATAAATGCCGCCGGTCAGTTCTCGTACGATTAAAAGGTCTGCGCCTTCTGCTTTTTCTGTTTTCAGCGGAGAAAGATGCGCGGTAAAGCGGGAAACGCTCATGGGACGCAGGTTGCAGTACAGGCCGAGCGCTTTGCGGATGCCCAGCAAACCTTTTTCCGGGCGCAGTTCCGGGGCTACGTTGTCCCATTTAGGGCCGCCTACGGCGCCGAGCAGTACAGCGTCAGCAGCTTTGGCAGAAGCAACGGTTGCTTCCGGCAGAGGTACGCCGGTAGCGTCGATAGCGCAGCCGCCAATCAGCTGTTTATCGTATTCTATCTGTAAATCAAATTTTTTTGCAGCAGCGTCTAACACTTCTACTGCAGCATCGACAATCTCTACGCCGATGCCGTCGCCGGGAAGTAAAGTAATCTTCATTATTTATGCTCTCCTTTAATGTAGTTGATAAGTCCGCCGCAGTCGGCAATTTTCTGGATAAATTCAGGCAGAGGCTTGGTATGGATAGTAATACCCTTGTTGAGAATTTTAATTTCGCCTTTGCTCATATCTACGTCCAGCTGGTCGCCTGCTTCGATTTTTTCTACTTCGCTGCCAATTTCCAGTACCGGCAGGCCGATGTTAATAGCATTGCGGTAAAAAATACGGGCAAAGCTGTCAGCAATAAGGCATTTGATGCCTTTTTCCTTAATAACTACAGGAGCATGCTCACGGCTGGAGCCGCAGCCGAAGTTTTTACCTGCTACCATGTAGTCGCCGGGCTGTACGTTGGGAGCAAAGGAAGTATCAATATCTTCCATGGCGTGTTCGGAAAGTTCTTTAAAATCGGCAATGTTCAGATATCTTGCCGGGATGATTACGTCGGTATCTACATGATCGCCGTAGCGCCAAACCTTACTCATTTCATTACCTCCTCGGGACTGGTGATGTAGCCGGTAACAGCACTTGCTGCTGCGGTATAGGGGCTGGCCAGATAAACTTCGCTGTCTACATGGCCCATACGGCCGCGGAAATTACGGTTGGTAGTAGAAACAGCACGTTCGCCTGCTGCCAAAATGCCCATGTAGCCGCCCAGGCAGGGGCCGCAGGTGGGTGTGGAAACAGCCGCGCCTGCATCAATAAAGGTATCAATATAACCAAGGCGCATAGCTTCTTTATAAATTTCCTGAGTTGCAGGAATTACAATCATACGTACATGGTCGCATACTTTGCGCCCCTGCATAATTTCAGCAGCCTGTGCCAGGTCTTCCAGACGGCCGTTGGTGCAGGAGCCGATAACTACCTGGTCAATTTTAATGTTGCGGCCTTCGGCAGCCGGATGAGTGTTTTCCGGAAGATGAGGATAAGCTACAACTGGTACAAGCTTGTCCAGCTCAATAGTGATTTCGCGGGCATATACTGCGTCAGCGTCAGCTGTTACAGCTTCCCAGCTGCGGTCTTTAACACGTTCTTTAAGATATGCTTCTGTGGTTGCGTCCACAGGGAAAATACCGTTTTTAGCGCCTGCTTCGATAGCCATATTGCAGATAGTAAAGCGATCAGCCATGCTGAGTTCACTGATGCCGTCGCCGCAGAATTCCAGAGACTGGTAACGGGCACCGTCTACACCAATCATACCGATAAGGGTGAGGATGATGTCCTTGCCTTTGACAAAATACGGTAATTTGCCGGTGAGGTTTACTTTGATAGCCTGCGGTACCTTGAACCAGGTAGTGCCGCTGGCCATAGCTGCGCCGATATCGGTTTGTCCCATACCGGTACTGAGTGCGTTAAGTGCGCCGTAGGTGCAGGTGTGAGAGTCTGCGCCGATGATGATTTCGCCGGGAGCAGCCAGACCGCTGTCAGGCAGCAGAGCGTGTTCGATGCCCATACGGCCTACTTCAAAATAATTTTTTATTTCATGCTTACGGGCAAAGTCGCGCATGCGTTTGCACATTGTAGCAGATTTAATATCCTTACAGGGAGAGAAGTGGTCGGGGACCAGAGCAATTTTATTTTTATCGAAAACTGGACGTCCGATTTTTTCAAATTCGTTAATAGCCGGGGGACCGGTGATGTCGTTTGCTAAAACCATGTCTACCTGGGAAACGAGCAGGTCTCCGGCACTTACGCAGTCGCGGCCGGCATGTTTAGCAAGAATTTTTTCTGTCATTGTCATTCCCATAAACTGATTCCTCCAATAAATATAAATAAAATAAAAGTAATCTTATTGCGGTATGCTGGATATAAAAAAGCCCCTACCTGCGCTTGCAGATAGGGGCGAAGATCGCGGTACCACCCTAAAATTTCTCTTCATTTTTCCGAATAGCTGATTCGGCGGCATAACGCTGCTGCTGCGTCTGCTTCTAAAGGGCTGCGCCCAGTTCAAAGCAGCTGCTTGCGGGTGAGTATCTTCATCTGTTCTGTAACGGCTTGCACCAGACGCCGTCTCTCTTGAAGCAGGAGCAGATAAATTTGTCCGTTCATTGCATTTCAATCTGTATACTGTTTTGTGTACAAGTTTGTGTACTTTTTACATTATGACAACACAATAATAAATTGTCAAGCGGTGAAATGCTAAAATGATAAGAAAAAACTTATATGTATTTATACAGAAGATTTTGCCCAATGCAAATAAACATCGCTTGCGCCAGTGTAAAAAAAGTTACTCTTTTGCAGTACTCGAATTGAAGGGGCATTATCTTTGCTGGTGACAGCAGTAATGATGCGTACGGAAGGCAGCGTAAAGGCTGCCGTGGTTAACAGATGCACTGCCTCCGTCATATAGCCCTGACTGCGGAAGCTTTCGCTGATACCATAACCGATTTCAATGGAGCCATTATTGTCCGGACTGCCTTTATAGGCAATATTACCTATAATAAGATGTTCGTTGGGTAAGGTTATCAGCCATAAAGTATGAAAGAAGGGCTGCCTGCGTGCAGCTAAAAATTTCAGATAACGCTGCTGTAGTGCAGTATGGAAGGGGCCTTCAACAGTGCGGCCTTGATAATGCAGCTGCAGTTCCTGTTCCAGCTGCGGCAGCTGGTAGATAAAGTTATAGTATTGCTGTAAAGTCAGCGGCAGCAGTGTGATGCGCGAACCTTGAAGGGGCTTTAACTGCAGCATGGCATGGTCTCCTTTCATTTATTACTTTTTTCATTATAACATTATTGAAGCGGACAATGGCAAATTAACAGTGAATTTATTTGGCGGGTATTGAACAGAAGCCGTAAGACAGGCTATAATGATAATAAGTATAGGTATTTTTAAGACCATCAGATTAAAGAATAACAGGAGAAATAAAAAATGTTTATTGACAGAGCGAGAATTTATGTGGAAGCAGGCGATGGCGGCGACGGCATGAGCAGCTTCCGCAGAGAAAAATTTGTAGAAAAAGGCGGCCCTAACGGCGGCAACGGCGGCCGCGGGGGCGACGTAGTACTTATTGCCGACAAAAATCTGAATACGCTGATTGATTTCCGTTATAAGAGAAAATATGTAGCTAAACGCGGCGGTCAGGGCGGTACTAAGAACTGTACCGGTGTCAGAGCCGATACTGTTTATGTAAAGGTGCCTATGGGCACTTTGGTGCGCGATGATGTTACCGGCGCAGTGATGGCCGATCTGACTGAGGATGGTCAGCAGTATGTAGCGGCTAAAGGCGGCCGCGGCGGCAAAGGCAATGCCTGCTATGTAACCAGCACTAACCGTGCACCGACCTTTGCAGAAAAAGGTGAACCGGGTGAGAACCGCTGGCTGAAACTGGAACTGAAGCTTTTGGCTGATGTTGGCCTTGTGGGTTACCCCAGTGTTGGCAAATCCAGTATTATTGCCCAGGTAAGTGCAGCACGTCCGGAAATTGCAGCTTATCATTTTACTACTTTGACTCCGGTTTTGGGTGTGGTGCGTATTGATGAAGAACGCAGCTTTGTACTGGCAGACATCCCTGGTCTGATTGAAGGCGCTCACGAAGGTGTTGGCCTTGGTCATGATTTTTTGCGTCATGTAGAACGTACTAAAGTGCTGCTGCATATTGTGGACGTAGCAGGCGTGGACGGCCGCGATCCGGTAGACGATTTTGAAAAAATCAATATTGAGCTGGCTAAGCACAGCGAAAGACTGGCGCGCCGCAAACAGCTGGTAGTAGCTAATAAAATGGATTTGCCGGAAGCAGAAGAGAACTTCAATCGTTTGAAAGAACATGTAGAAGCCAAAGGTTATGAAATCGTAAAAGCTTCTGCCGCAACTGGTGAAGGGCTGCGTGAGCTGATGTACAAAGCTTACGAACTTTTAGGTCAGTATGTGCCGGAAGAGGATGAAGAAGAGCTGAGCCGTTTTGATGAAATTGATCCGGACAGCTTTGAAATCGTGGAAGGCCTTGATACCGATTACGAAGTACGCGGCAAGAATATCGAACGTCTTGTTGCCATGACTAATTTTGACAACGACGAAGCTTTGTATCGCTTCCAGTTAATCTGGAAACGTCTCGGCATTGATGAGGCATTGAAAGAAAAAGGCGTGGAAGAAGGACAGACTGTCCGTATCCGCGATATGGTTTTTGAATATAAAGATAATAACTGATTTATAACAGAAATAAATAAAATGGTGAGGGGATGAAGCGCGTGAGTTTGGAAAGAGAGGCTTTAAAGGCTGCTAAAAGGATAGTAGTCAAGGTTGGTACCAGTACTATTACCTACAGCAACGGCAAGAGAAATTTCAGTCAGATTGACAGACTGGCCAGAGAATTATCCGACCTGCAGAATCAGGGCAAGGAAATGATTTTGGTAACCTCCGGTGCCGTAGCTGTGGGTGTGGACAGATTGGGCTTGGCTAAAAAGCCTGATACCATACCTGGCAAGCAGGCAGCGGCAGCAGTTGGACAGGGCGTGCTGATGCACACCTATGAAAAGTTTTTTGCTGACTATGGACAGGTGGTAGCTCAGGTGCTGCTTACCAAGACGGAGTCCCTGGACAGACATCGTTATACAAATTCCCGCAATACCTTTATGGAGCTTTTGCGGCAGCGTGTTATCCCCATTGTTAATGAAAACGACGTAGTTGCTTTAGATGAACTGAAAATTGGCGATAACGATAATATGTCGGCGTTGGTGGCAGGCATTGTAGATGCGGATCTTGTCATCATCCTGTCCGATGTGGATGGCCTTTATACGGCAAATCCTCAGACGCATCCTGAGGCGAAGCTGGTGCATACCGTAACGGAGATTACGCCGGCTATTGAAGAAAGTGCGGGCGGTGCCGGTACTCTGCGCGGTACAGGCGGTATGGCTACTAAGATTCAGGCGGCCAAGGCGGCAACCAGCAGCGGTATTAACCTGGTTATTGCCAGTGGTACCGAGAAAAATGCTGTGCCCCGTATTGTAGCAGGTGAAGAAATCGGTACTCTGTTTGTCAGCCGCGAAAATCGCCTGCAGTTCCGTAAGCGCTGGCTGGCTTTTGGCGCACGTATCATGGGCAGCATTATTGTTGACGAAGGCTGCTGCAAAGCGCTGCATAAAGCCGGCGGCTGCAGCATTCTGCCTGCAGGTATTACTGGTGTGGAAGGAGGCTTTGAAGCTGGCAGTACGGTAAGCGTCAAAGATTCTCAAGGTCATGAGCTGGCGCGCGGATTGGTGCATTACGGATCAGAGGAACTGGCAAAAATTAAAGGCTGCCGTTCCGGAGAAATTGAAGAGCTTTTAGGTCATAAAAATTTTGACGAGGTTATTCATAGAGACGACCTGGTTATTTTATGAGGGGGATAAAGATGGAAACCTATGAACTGGTAAGGTCAAAAGCAGCTGCAGCAAAAAAAGCTGCGGCAGAACTGGCTGTAACAAGCACTGCTGTAAAAAACAGAGCTTTGCTGGCGATGGCGCAGGCGCTGCGTGACAGACAGGCAGACATTTTGCTGGCTAATGCTGAAGATATGCGGCAGGCAGCGGCTAAAGGAATGAAAGCTTCCATGTTGGACCGCTTGAAGCTTACAGAGCAGCGTATTGCCGGTATGGCAGAAGGCTTGGAGCAGGTAGCGGGACTACCAGACCCTGTAGGCAGTGTAGTTGGCGGCAGCCGTCTTGCCAATGGCATGACGGTTACCAAAGTGCGTGTGCCGCTGGGCGTTATCGGTATTATTTACGAAGCGCGTCCCAATGTTACTGCCGATGCTGCCGGGCTGTGCCTGAAATCCGGCAATGCCGTTATTTTAAAGGGCGGCAGCGAGGCCATGCAGTCTAATAAAATTATTGCTGCTGTATTAGCGGAAGCTGCTGAAAAAGCAGGTATTCCTGCAGGCGTAGTACAGTTTATTGATACCAGTGACCGTCAGGCAGTAACTGATTTAATCCATATGAACGGTTTGGTGGATGTGGTTATTCCCCGCGGCGGCGCTGGCCTGATTAAAGCTGTTGTTATGAACGCTACTGTACCTGTTATCGAAACAGGCGCAGGCGTATGCCATACTTTTGTAGATGCTTCTGCTGATGTGCAGATGGCTATGGACATTGCCTATAATGCCAAAGTGCAGCGTCCTTCTGTATGTAATGCCATGGAAACACTGCTGGTACATAAGGATATTGCGGGCAAGTTTTTGCCGCCCATGCTGGAAAAATATTTTGCTGCCGGTGTAGAAATCCGCGGCGATGAGAGAGTGCAGGCTTTCAGCAGTCAGGTACTTGCTGCGACAGAAGAAGACTGGAGCACGGAATACGGTGATTTGCGGCTGTCTGTCAAGGTTGTAGACAGTCTGGAAGAAGCAATGGAGCATATTGCAGTTTACAGTACCGGTCACAGCGAATGTATTGTAACTTCCGACTATGCTAATGCGCGTAAGTTCCAGCTGCGTGTAGATGCTGCTGCTGTATATGTCAATGCATCCACACGTTTTACAGATGGTTTTGAATTTGGCTTTGGTGCGGAAATCGGCATCAGCACGCAGAAGCTGCATGCCAGAGGACCGATGGCCTTGCCGGAGCTTACCAGTACCAAATATCTGATTGACGGCAGTGGGCAGGTGCGCGGCTGATTAAGTTTGCTTGAAAAACAGGCGGGGAAATCTCCCTGTCTGTTTTTTTGTGCAATTATTTCAGACAGTTAATTTTAATAAAATTTACGATTTTCTTCATAATTTGTATTTAAGAAAGTATATGCTTTGCCGGAAAAATTTGATATAATAAATAAGATTTATAAGGGGAAGTGTTTTCCTATAATTATAAAGAGAAATTTGGAGGGAATATTTTGGAAGAGTTGTATCGTGAGGAATCATCTGCCAGCGGCGACAGAAAGGTCGTGGCAATTATTGCACTGCTGATTATCGGCGTGCTGTTCAGTTATGAAGGTTATGGATATTACACAACCGGACGGATTGACGTTCTGGGCTGGGGTATGAATATCTGTTTCCTGCTTTTGTGGATTTGGCGTGTTTCTTTCCGCTATACTCTGATTTTATATCGTGACCATCGTCTGGAAGTAATCAGCCATGGCTGGGGCATCAGCCGCAGCTACACTGTTGATCTGACCCGTACGGAAAGCTTTACCAACAAATATGTCAAGAGCTTTTTCCGTAAGACGAAAATCAGCCACTATATTCATCGTTACAGTTCTCTTGATTCTAATCCGCAGCGTCTGCTGGTATTCACAGAGGGCAAAAAGAACAAACTGGCCGGCCTCTTATTTAAAGCAAGCGATCAGTTTGTACACCATCTGCGCAAACAGATGCCGGAAAAATACATTGAATTATAATCAGAACAGTTAGGTTTGAGGAGGAAAACATGGAAGAAGCAATTGCACATGTAGAGCCTGTGTTGGTCTGCAGCAGAATCATCCAGGTATTTGTTTTAGCATTCTTATATATATTCCTGGTAGCAAAGGTTATCGGCCCGGAAAGAAAAGCACAATGGTTTAAACGCCGTACCAAATATACCTTCTTTAACAGACGCGGTATTTTTGGCGAATATATCAATTTCGGTTATCCCAGATGTCTGGAAGGTATTTTAGTATTTATCGTTATTTACGGTGTTATTTTTGGCTTCGGCTACTGGTACATTTTTAGTTTAGCATATTAAGAGAGGTTCAGTTATGACTGATATAAAAGGTATTGTAATCAAAAGACAGGGCGAAAGAGCTGAGGTCAAGGTAGATAAAACTAGAAGCACAGGCAGCAACCTGCCTAAATATCTTGACTGCTGGAATCCTGTTAATGCTAAGGCCGGAGAAGTTGTCGGCGTAGAATATCAGGAGCTGGACAAACGCAAAGCTCAGCTGATTATGTATGGTTTGCCAGTGTTGGGACTTTTAGCCGGTGCTGCTTTTGGCAACAGTCTGGCTATCTTCTTCCATATGGACAGACTTTACTTTATTTTAGGCGGCGTAGTGCTGTGGCTGCTGGTAGCAATTAACTATGCGCGTATTTTTAAGCGTGATGCTATGCGTCAGGGCAAGCAGCCTGTTATCGTTGAAATAGAAGTTCAGAAAATGGTTATCGACATGGGCGATAATCCTGGTAAATAATAGGAGTGTATTATGCGGGTAATCCTTGCTTCATCTTCTCCCAGAAGGCTGCAGCTTCTGCAGCAGATAGGCATTGAGGTGGAAGTGCGTCCGGCGGCTTTTGATGAGCTGTCCACAGGGAAAATGGCTGATGAGGTCGTTTTGGCTAATGCTGTCGGCAAATGTCAGGCAGTATGCGCTGCCTGCGGTGATAAAGTGCCGGTGATAGCTGCTGATACTGTCGTTGTTTTGGACGGTAAGATTTTAGGTAAGCCTAAAGATGCTGCTGATGCCGTGCGTATGCTGACAGAGCTTTCCGGCAGGACACATAAGGTACTAACCGGTGTTGCCGTAAGCTTCGATGGCACACAGCTGGCAGAAGTATGTGAAACAGAAGTGATTTTCCGCACTCTTACAGCCGCTGAAATCGCGGACTATGTCGCTACCGGAGAGCCTCTTGATAAAGCAGGTGCTTATGGTATTCAGGGACGAGGCGCGGTTTTTGTAGAAAAAATTAACGGCTGTTACAATAACGTTGTGGGCCTGCCACTCACCCGTTTGCATTTAATGCTGGCAAAATTAGGAGTGGACGGCAATGCCGCAAAAGACAATCAAGGAGATTCCTCTGTGCGATAGGCCCAGAGAAAAGATGGCTGCCTGCGGTGCCGGAAGTCTGACGGATGCAGAGCTTATAGCCATCTTGCTTAGAACCGGTACGCCGGAAAAATCGGCGCTGGATATTGCCGGGGAGATGACGGCAGAGGGTGGTTTGTATAACCGACTGGCAGGAATCACCCGGATAAGTGAGCTTATGCACATCAAAGGGCTGGGGCAGGCTAAAGCCGCCACGGTGCTGGCTGCACTGGAAATTGGCAGACGTATCGCGTCTGCACGTCCTTTGGAGCGTGTGCATATAGGCAGTGCACAGGAAGGTGCAGATTTTTTGATGCCGCGGCTGCGTTATGCAGCCAGGGAGCAGTTTGTAGCGGTTATGCTGAACAGTAAGAACAGAGTAATCGCTACTGAGGTTATCTCAGAAGGAACGCTGACAAGTTCTGTGGTGCATGCCAGAGAGGTATTTACTCCGGCTCTGCTGCATCATGCGGCAGCAGTCATCGTAGCGCATAATCATCCTTCGGGAGATCCGCAGCCAAGCAGGGAGGACCGTGAGGTTACTGCCATGCTGGCGCAATCAGGTAAGGTATTAGGCATACCGCTGTTAGATCATCTGATTATTGGCGACGGAGCCTATTACAGTTTTCAGGAATATGGAGCATTATAGTTTTTTAGGAGGACAGACAGGAAATGAAGTTTACTTTCCCTAATATAAGTTTTTTTAACAACATGTCCGATGATATGGGTATAGATCTGGGTACCGCAAATACACTGGTACACTGTAAAGATAAAGGCATTATTATCCGCGAGCCGTCTGTAGTGGCAGTGGAAAAAGATACTAACGAGGTACTGGCTATCGGTGCAGAAGCAAAGCGCATGATTGGTCGTACACCTGGCAATATTGTAGCTATTCGTCCCATGAAGGACGGTGTTATTGCTGACTACGAAATTACTCAGTCCATGCTGAAGCATTTTATCAAAAAAGCTATGGGTAACAGAAATTTTGTACGTCCGCGTATCCTGGTAGGCGTTCCTTCCGGTGTTACCGAGGTAGAAAAGCGTGCGGTTATCGACGCTACCATTGAAGCCGGTGCCCGTGAAGCCTATCTGATTGAAGAACCGATGGCAGCTGCTATTGGTGCAGGCCTGCCTGTACAGGAAGCTACCGGCAGCATGGTTGTCGACATCGGCGGCGGCACCTGTGAAGTTGCTGTAATTTCTCTGGGCGGTATCGTAGTAAGCAAAAGCACTCGTACCGGTGGTGACTCTATTGACGCTGCTATCGTGCGTTATATCCGCAAATCATTTAATCTTCTGATTGGCGAACGCACTGCTGAAAGCATTAAGATTGAGATTGGTACTGCTATGCCTATCGAAAATCCTGATACCATGGAAGTTCGCGGCCGTGACCTGGTAAGCGGTCTGCCGAAGAATATTATTATCAATGCTAATCATATCTGCGAGGCGGTAGAAGAGCCTGTTAGCAGTATTGTAGACGCTGTACGCAATACTTTGGAACGTACTCCGCCTGAACTTTCTGCTGATATTATGGACAGAGGCATTGTTATGACTGGCGGTTCTTCCATGCTGCGCAATCTGGACCGTTTGATTTCCCGTGAAACCGGTATGCCGGTATATGTATCTGATGAAGCACTGAACTGTGTTGCGCTTGGTACAGGTATTGCCGTAGAAAATGTAGACGTGTACAAAAAAGGTTTTATGACCTCTAAATAATAGCATAGGGCAAAAGCATGAGTAAGAAAATGATGCTCTGCATACTGTTTGTGCTGACAGTATTTTCCATGCTGGTACTGGCTGTGGCAGGCAAAAGCCGTTTTCCGCTGATTAATAAGGCAGTGGCAGTAGTATTGCTGCCTGCCGAAAACGGTATTACGGCTGTGGGCCATTTAGGTGACAGTATCCGTGGTTACTGGCGTTCCTTAACGGTTTTGCAGGAAGAGAATGAAGAACTGAAAAGAGATAATGCCGAGCTGCGCAATGCTAATATTGCAATGGCTTCCATCTATGCGGAAAATCAGCAGCTGCGTCAGCTGCTGCAGTATAAAGAGCAGCATCCAACGCAGACTACAGTACCGGGCAAGGTTATTGCCAGAAATTTTGGCGATTTGCGCGACAGTCTGTATATCAATATTGGCGCTGATAAAGGTCTGCAGAGGGAAATGGCTGTTGTTAACAACGATGGCCTCGTAGGTATTATCGACGAAGTTTATGATGATTATGCCCGCGTGCTTTTGATTACCTCTTCCAAGTGCAGGATTGGCGGACGTGTGCTGCGCAATGATTCCCGTGCGGTTGGTGTTACCTGTGGACGCAGCTCTGCCGGTGACAGTCTGATTATGGAACATATCTTCCGTGAGGCAAGTATCTGTGAAGGTGACGTTATTGTTACCAGCGGCTACAGCGGCAGTCATCCGGAAAATATTCTGATTGGTAAGGTAACTGGCGTCAGCGTAGACAGCGTAGGCCTTTTGCAGCAGGCAGAAGTAGTACCGTCAGCAGATATTGCTGATGTTGAACAGGTTTTGGTGATAACATCTTTTACACCGCAGCCTAAGATTGAGGTTAATAGTGTTGAACAGGGAGGACAGGCAAAATGAGGAGACTGATTTGGCCCGTCCTATTTCTGTTCTTATTGCTGCTTCAAGGTTCGCTGTCGGTTTTTTATACTGGCTGGCTGGCAGTTGATCTGCCGCTTTTGGCAGTTTATAGTTATGCCCTGCTGCGCGGAGAAAATTTTGGCGCTTTTACTGGTGTTTGTGTAGGATTGCTGCAGGACGCCATGACAGTTGGTTTTTTTGGCTTTCATATTTTGAGCCGCGGAGCCGTTGGCTACCTTGTAGGTCTTACTAAAGAAAAAATCTTTAAAGAAGGCACATCTTATCATATGATTTTGATAGGACTGTGCAGTTTATTGATACGTTTTTGTTATTTGTGGCTGGAGCTTATCAGAGCAAATTGGCACTGGGACATTCTGCCAATCTTTTTATGGGATACAGTTGGCTATTGCCTGGGAAATATGCTTTTGGTAGTGCCGATGTATCATGTAGTAAAGAAAATTTATGAATGGATAAAGAAAGAGGATATTTCCTATTAATGGAAAGGGGGTAAGCTATGCTCAATAAACATCATATGGAACGGCTGCATATCATGTTTGCTATTTGTCTGGTGCTCTTTACAGTGCTGCTTGGACGCATGGCTTATCTGCAGCTGTGGCGCGGAGATTATTATACGCAGCAGGCTGACGGCAATCGTCTGCGTCAGTCCAAGATTATTGCGCCTCGTGGTCTTATTTTAGACAGCCAGGGCAGAGAGCTGGTAAATAATCTGCCGGGTTATGCGGTAGCATTGCAGAAACAGAGCAGTTACGATCCGGTAATGCTGCAAAAGCTGAGTGAGCTGCTTGATATACCGCTTGCTGATATTAACAAGCAGATTAAAGAAAGTAAGAATTACTATGAACCTATCCGTCTGAAAAGTAATCTGTCACCGGAAATGGTAACTAAGATAGAAGAAAATCGCAGGGATATGCCTGACGTATTATTGGAAGTGCAGCCTATCCGCAATTATCTGTATAAGGAATTTGCCGTACATGCACTTGGCTATGTGGGCGAAGTAAGCTCTTATGAAATTGAACAGGGCCTGTTCAAGGATGTTACTCAAGGCAGTATTGTCGGCAAGGCAGGACTGGAACAAAGCTACGATAAATATCTGCGCGGCGAAGATGGCGCGTTCATGGAAGAGGTGGACGTAGCAGGCAACGTAGTAAAGCATTTTGATACAGTACAGCCCGTTCCGGGTAAAAATCTTAAGCTGACCATCAATTATGATTTGCAGATGACACTGGAAAAATTCATTGACCAGCATCTTGCTTATCTGCGCAGCTCCGGACTTGCTCCTAATGCCAGGGCAGCAGCAGTGGTAGCTATTGATCCGCGCAATGGTGCAGTACGTGCAATGGTCAGTCGTCCTGGCTATGACCCGAACCTTTTTGTACATGGTATTTCCGTTAATGATTGGAATAAAATCAATGAAGACCCTAATTATCCCATGAATAATAAGGTAATTACCGGCGAATATCCGCCTGGTTCAACCTTTAAGATTGTTACTGGCAGTGCTGCTTTTGAGCTGAACAAGGTGCAGCTGGACGAAATGATTTATGACGGTGGTTTCCATCCGCTTGTTCCCACCATGGGTAATGCTGAGGGTGAAGTACTTGGCTGGCTGAGTTTCATTAAAGCATTGGCGATGTCTGATAACGTATATTTTTATGAGCTTGGCTATCGTGTAGGTATAGATAATATTGCCAAATATGCCGGCATCTACGGCTTTGGTCAGCCGACTGGTATTGATTTAAACGGCGAAAGCACGGGCCTGATTGCTTCTAAAAAGGTAAAATGGGATATCTGGAATGAAGACTGGCGTCTGGGCGATACCTTCAATGCCGCTATCGGTCAGGGTTTTAATCTGGCAACGCCGATGCAGCTGGCCGTTATGCTCAGCTGTGTTGCCAATGGTGGTATAAGATACCAGCCTTATCTGGTTGACAGTATTCTTAATGCTGATGGCAGTCAATATATGACTCCTGCGCGTTCTGAAGGCAAGCATATAGATATTTCTCAGCGTACGCTGGATTATATGCAGCAGGGCATGAGCGCCACTACCCAGGAGGGCGGTACTGCATCTTACTTCCAGTCATTGCCGCGTAAGGTAGCGGGTAAAACAGGTACGGCAGAAAACTCTCATGGACGTGATCATGGTTTGTTTGTTGCTTATGGCCCGGTAGAAGATCCGGAACTGGTAGTAGTTGCTATTGTAGAGCAGGGCGGCTTTGGTACTTCTGCAGCCGGTCCTATTGTTTATAAAGTTTTTGAAGAATACTTCCGTGAGGAAGGCTTATTGACTGACCAAAACAGCGGTAAGAAAGATTAAGAAAGGAATGTCATGGATTTAAAACGTATTTTGCGTAATCTGGACTGGTGGCTGATTGGCGCGGTACTCATGCTGATGGGCAGCGGTCTTTTGCTTATCGACAGCGCTACTCATTCATTTGCTGTAAGCACGGGTAAGGCCTGGCACGTCGAAAGACAGGGCATATTCATGATAATTGCCTTGCTGCTGGCAGCTTTTTCACTGCGTTTTGATTACCGCATTCTGAAAAATTATGCTACGCAGATGTATGTGTTTAATATCATCTTGCTGATTGCCGTAATGGCTTTTGGCGTTTCGCAGTTAGGTGCGCAGCGCTGGATTCAGATTGGCTCGTTTTCTTTTCAGCCCAGTGAATTTGCCAAGGTTTTCCTTATCATTTGTTTAGCTTCCTTTATGGAAAAAAGGATTGAATGGCTGGAAACCTTTCGGGATTATTTGCCGGTATTTGCGTATATTTTGTTGCCCTTCGTACTGGTTATGAAGCAGCCTGACTTGGGAACTTCGCTGACCTTCATTGCTATTTTATTGGGTATGATTTTCGTCAGCGGCTTTAAATTCAACTGGTTTGCCAAACTGGGAGTATTGTTTGTGGCTATGCTGCCGGTATTCTGGATGATTTTAAAGGATTATCAGAAAAACCGTATCCGTGTTTTCTTAAATCCGGAACTTGACCCTTTTGGCAGCGGTTATCATGTTATCCAGTCAAAAATTGCAATTGGCAGCGGTGGACTGCTGGGTAAGGGATGGCTGGCAGGTACGCAGAGTCAGCTGAATTTTCTGCCGGAAAACCATACAGACTTTATTTTTGCTGTTGTAGGAGAAGAGTTCGGTTTTATTGGCGCCGCCTTTATAATTCTGTTATATATGATTATTATCTGGCGCGGCATTACGATTGCGCTTAATGCTGAGGATGATTTTGGTACATTATTGGCTGTAGGCGTAACTTCCATGTTTATGTTTCACATTATGGTAAATATTGGTATGACCATCGGTATTATGCCCGTAACAGGTGTGCCGCTGCCGTTTTTAAGCTACGGTGTAAGCTCGCTGATTACTAATGTGTCGCTGGTAGCCATTTTATTGAATATTAAGCTGCGTGACCGTAAGCTGCAGTTTTAAGGAGGAAATATGAATAAAGACCTTACTATTGATATATTAAGCAGTGTGCAAAAGCCTGCCCGCTATACAGGTGGAGAATTCGGCAGTATCATTAAATCTCCGGAAGAAACAGAAGTAACTATCGCCCTGGCCTTTCCTGATGTATATGAAGTAGGTATGAGCTATCTGGGCTTTAAGATTCTGTATCATCTGCTCAATAAAGAGCAGGGTGTGGCGGCAGAACGTGTTTATGCGCCATGGATTGATATGGAAGCAAAGATGCGTGAACGTAATATCGTGCTGCGTACGCTGGAAACCAATAAATCACTCAGCGAGTGTGATTTTGTCGGCTTTACGCTGCAATATGAGCTTTCTTATACTAATATTCTTAATATGCTTGATTTAGGCGGTGTACCGCTTTTGAATGTGGAACGCGGCGAGGAAGATCCTTTTGTTATTGTTGGAGGCCCCTGTGTATATAATCCTGAGCCGTTAGCTGATTTCTTTGATTTTGCCATTATCGGTGAAGGCGAAGAGATTATGGTTGAGCTTATGGACTGCTATAAAGCCTGGAAAAAAGCCGGTAAGCCCGGTGGCCGTCAGGGATTTTTGCAGGAAGCTGTTAAACTGCAGGGCATCTATGTGCCTTCGTTCTACCAAACCGAGTATAACGAAGACGGCACAGTAGCTGCCGTACGTCCGCTGGCAGATAATGTGCCTGCAGCAGTACAGAAGCGCGTAGTAAAAGACCTCAATACCATTGATTTTCCTACTGCACCTATTGTACCTTTTGGTGAAATAGTGCATGACCGAATTATGCTGGAAGTGTTCCGTGGCTGCAGCCGCGGCTGCCGTTTCTGCCATGCAGGCATGGTTTATCGTCCGGTACGTGAACGTAAGCCGGAAGTATTGAAAGAGCTGGCACGCAAGCTGGTAGATAATACCGGTTATAACGAAATTTCCTTGGTATCTTTAAGTACGGCTGATTATTCCTGTCTGGCACCGCTGATCCATGATTTGATTCGTGAATTTAAAGAAGATAAGGTAAGTGTTTCTCTGCCGTCACTGCGTATCGACAGCTTTAGTGTTGATATTGCCAAAGAGGTACAGGCAGTACGCAAGAGCGGCCTGACCTTTGCGCCCGAAGCAGGCAGTCAGAAGATGCGCGACATTATCAATAAAGGCGTTACTGAAGACGATTTAATGAATGCCGTAGGAGCTGCTTTTGCTTCCGGCTGGAGCAGCGTTAAACTGTATTTTATGATTGGCTTACCCGGCGAAACAGATGAAGATGTACTGGCTATTGCTGATTTAGCTAAAAAAGTGCAGTATAAATATTATGAGGTCACAGGCAAACGCGGTGCAAAAGTTACCGTGAGTGCTTCTTCCTTTGTTCCTAAACCATATACTGCTTTCCAGTGGTTTGGACAGAATGATTTGGAAACCTTGCGTCGCAAGCAGTTCCTTTTAAAGGATGCGCTCAAGGTTAAAAATATTACCTTCCAGTATCATGATGCCAAGACCGGTATCATTGAAGCGGTATTTGCCCGTGGTGACCGTAGAGTGGGCAAAGCGCTGCTGGCAGCATGGCAGAAGGGTGCACGTTTTGATGGCTGGAGCGACTGCTTCTCCTTTGAACGCTGGCAGGAGGCTATGACTGAGGCTGGACTTGATATTGATTTTTATGCTGCCAGAGAGCGCGGTATGGATGAAGTGTTCCCGTGGGAGCATATCCAGCCGGCCGTAGACCGCAGATTTTTACGTCGCGAATGGGAAAAAGCGCAGGCTCAGCAGCTTACGCATGACTGCCGCCGCGGCAGCTGTACAGGCTGTGGCGTGTGTCAGAAACTGGGCGTGGATATTATTGACTGGGGACGAGGTGAAGCATAATGAAATTGCGCATGCAGATTACTAAAGAAAAAGACATTCGTTTTATCTCGCATCTGGAATATATCCGTACTATTGAAAGAGCTATCCGCAGGGCCAAAATTCCTGCTGCTTATTCAGAAGGTTTTAATCCGCATATGAAATTTTCACTTGCTTCTGCTTTGGGTGTAGGTGTAGTAAGCTATACCGAATTTGTCGAAATTGAACTGGCAGAGCCTATGGAAGTTGAAGCAGCGGCTGCAGCGCTGAGTAAAGCTTTGCCGCGTGGCATTAAGGTGCTGGCGGCGGATGCAGTTGATACGCATCATGCAGCGCTGATGGCACAGGCTGCCGGAGCAAGCTATAGGGTAACTGTACCATATGATGGTAAAATTGATGCGGCAGCAGAAGCATTTAATGCAGCAGAGCAGTTGCTTTTCAAGAAAGCTGCGCCTAAACGCAAGGAAAAATTTAAAGAAATAGACGTTAAATTTTATATCCCGCAGATAGCGGTACAGTACGCAGATGGAGCAGTAGTTTTCAATTTTGACTGCAAGATAACGCCTGGCGGCAGTATGAAAGCAGTAGATTTACTTAATGCTTTAAATGAGCACTATGAACTGCAGCTGCCAGTAGAAAAAGCGGATATTGAAAGACTGGCGTTATACAGAACTGATAATAAAGGCAACAAGCTGCCGCTTTTATCTCAAACTGCCTATAAGTTATAAAAATATTTAAAAGACTTCAGATAAATTTCTGAAGTCTTTTTTTGTTAAAAATATAATATATACTTTTTGAAATTTTAAAATAAATAAGAAAAAATATTGACAAGAAAGAAAAATAATAGTAATATTCAAAATATAGTAATCGATACTAATAAAATTGAATATACTTTTGGGTGTAGCAATACTTAATAGAGAAACAGGTGAAAAACCTGTGCGGTCCCGCCGCTGTAATGCAGAGAAAGCCTTAAGATGTCACTGGGAAACTGGGAAGGCAAGGCTGACGATGAAGCAGAGCCAGAAGAACTGCCTGAAAGTGAGCTTAGTAATTCTGCGAGTGACGGAAAAAGCCGGATATATAAGAGTAAGTTAAGTATTATATAAAAAGCGCTTTTCTGTATTTAGGCAGAAAAGCGCTTTTTATTTTTGTGTTTAAAATTTTACAAGCGAAACACGGCCAGCTCGGTAAAATTTTAAAAATATCTAAAATTTATAAGAGGTGTAGAAATGTTAAAAGTCAAAAAATCTTTGGCTGCAGCGGTTTTATGTGCAGTTGCTAGTGTTGGTTTTGTAGTTGGTGCAAGTGCTGAGGAAGTTGATAGTGAAAAAGTAATGGAACATCAACTTAAGGGTATTATTGTTGAGGGGGATGCTGATGTATTGCCAGGGGGATTTGCAAGTACCAAAAGTACAATGGGCATATTAGGTGATAAAAATGTCATGGATACCCCTTTTAGTCAAGTAAATATAACACAAAAAAACTATTGAAACTTTTGGAGGGGCTAATCAACCTCTTCAAAGTGTTCTAGTTAATAATCCGGCTGTTAGAGTAGAAGGAACTACTTTACATAACGATATTTCTATTCGTGGTTTGAAATCTACTGGTACATCTATGTATTTAAATGGTATTCCGGGTTTAATGACCCAATTTAACGCTCCAACTTTTATGATAAGTGATATCCAGTTTATTTCTGGACCGAATAGTGGCATTACTGGGATTCCCAGTACATATGAAAGCAGCGCTGCGGGTGGGATAGTGAATTTTGTATCTAAGAAAGCCACTGATCAAGAAATAACTAGTTATAAGCAAACTTTTTCAGGGAAGAGTTCTTTTGGTGAATATTTAGATATTGGCCGTCGTTGGGGTGAAGATAATGAATGGGGAATACGTATTAATACAGAACTTTTGGATGGTGACACTGCTATAGATGGCCATAATATAAAAGCACAAGGAATTTTTGCTAATGTTGATCATAAAGATGAAAATAGTAAGACTAATTTATTGACTGGATATAGACATTTTGATATTAAAGGTGGCCAAAGATGGTTTTCTTTAGGCTCTAAAGTTACACATGTATTAGATGCTCCTGATGCAAGTAAGGATTATAGTTTTGATGGTCAAAGAAAAGAATCAGAAGGTTATATTTTTGCTTTAAATCATGAACAAAACTTTGATGACGGATGGAAATGGTTTGCTAATGCAGGATTTAATCATAATAAATTAATGAATAATATTGGGGCATTATCCAGTCGTATTGAAATTACTGATGATTATGGCAATGTAAAACGTAATATTTTTTCAACTCAAACTGTTACAGATAATTACTATGCTCAACTAGGGGTAAATGGTCAATTTACAACTGGCGAGGTAGAACATGATTTAACTTTTGCTGTAGATAAAGCTTGGCACAGTATTGAAAGTGCTAAGGATAATTTTAGTGGTAAAATTGGTACTATTACCGGTAACATTTATGATGATATAGTTTCTGATGGGTATTGGAAACCTTCTATCGAAACAGGTTTGAGTAGTAAAGATCAATATTGGGGTATATCTTTAGCAGATACTGTTAAGTATAAAAAAGCACAGTTACTACTTGGAGTGCATAAACACAGTGCTTCCGTTGATTCATATAGTGCTAAAACAGGAGAGCATAAAAATAGTGTGGATAGTAATGCTGTTTGCCCAACTTATGGTTTTGTTTATCAGCCTGATAATAATATTTCTTTATATGCTAGTCATTCAGAAAATTTTGATAAAGGTACTGTTGTTTCAAGTTCTTATGAGAATGAGAATGAAATATTGAATCCAGCTAAAACTAAGCAAAATGAGATTGGAATAAAATATCAAAATGCTGGATTTGTAACTAGTCTGGGATTTTTTGATATTACTCAAGCTAATAATATTGCTGTTCATAAAGATGGATTTGAGAAAGACTTTTTATTGCAGGATGGTGAACAGAATTATAGAGGTGTTGAATTATCAGTAAATGGTAAAATAGCGCCAAAATGGAATGTAATGGGTGGTTTTATGTACCTTGATGCAGAGCAAAGCAAAACTCAAGGTGGTCTAAATGATGGCAAAGCTGTTAATGGTACTTCTAAATGGAATGCTGTAACTGCTGTTGAATATGAAGCAGATGAAAATTTGAGTATTATTGGCAGAGCATTATATAACGGAAAGTCAGAAATTAAAAATGAGACTATGACAGTACCTTCTTATATAACATATGATTTAGGTATAAATTATAAAACTAAAATAAATTCAACTCCTGTTACATTAAGCGCAATGTGCTATAACCTTACTGATAAAAATTATTGGACTTCACACGGAAATGATTTATTGCTGTCGAGTCCCAGAACATTTATGTTATCTGCAAAATTCGATATTTGATTAGATAAATTAAATATAAAAAGGGTACTTTAGTATCCTTTTTATATTTAAAAAATTTATTATAAAAATATGTGAAGCATGGTGATAGAAATATGCAAGATTTTCAAGATATTGATTTCAATAAAGTTTGGCAGCAAACTATGGGATGGAATAAGTTTTTACCTGACAATAGACAATTTAATGATGATATAGAACGTTCTTTTTGGGAGAAGTTAGCTCCGAAATATACTGATAAATACAATTTGAATAAAGATACTACGCTTATTCATCAAAAATTAAAAGATATTATTGGATATGATAAAACTATTTTAGAAATTGGTTGTGGCAGTGGGAACTTTACTGTTTTAATGGCTTGTTATGCAAAAAATATAATAGGTGTGGACTTTTCTTTAGATATGCTACAAGAATTGAAGAAGCGTATTAGTAAGGAAAATTTAGAAAATATCAGAACTGTTAATTCAAAGTGGGAAGACTATATAGTAAAAAATAGAGTTGATTATATTGTTAGTGTAAACTCTTTGTATCGTATTAAAGATATACAAAGTACATTACAGAAAATTAATGACACTGTTTTAACAGGCGCTGTTCTTATTCGTACTGTACAGCGTCCGTTACTTTATCCATTGTATAAAAAATGCAATATTGCGGTTGAAGAATGCTTGGATTATGAACTATTACCGTTAATTTTATGGCGTATGGGAATAAAAGTCAATGTTGAGTTTATTAATTATACGAAGAGTAGAAAGTATGATAGTTTAGCAGCTGTAGAATCGGAGATGCAGCAGGATTTGGGAGATGTATATTTAAAAAACAAAAAAATTTTATTAGATGAATTTCGTTCTATAGCAAAATATGTTAATCAATACTATGAAATTGATATGCCGCGTACAACAGTATTCATTTATTGGAAAAAGTAAAATGAATAGAGCGAAGTTAAATATATTAATTTTAATTATTTTTTGTATTACTGTTTTCTGCGGAGGATGTAATATAGCAGAAAATAAAAATATAACTGTTATTACAAAAAATGATGATAATACAATAGTTCTTGGAGCAGGTAGACATCTAGCACCGGGAGAAAAAGATGGTTACTATTGCAGTAAAACATTAGAAGTGTGGGAACCTTTAATTACACATGATGAAAATGGCTTGCCAAAGCCGTGTTTAGCTTCTAAATGGAAAATGTTAGATAATGGGAAGGTATGGATTTTTAATTTACGTGAAGACGTTAATTTTCATGATGGCAGTAAGTTTAATGCTGATTCAGTGATTAAGAATTTTGACAGGATGAAACAAGGTGTTAAACCATCTAGCTTTTATGGGTTAGATATAAACAGTTTTTATCCTTCTTTAGATAAATATGAGAAGCTTGATGATTATACGATAAGGTTGACCTTTAGAGAACCCAATGTAAATCAGCTTTATAAAATGATGGATTTTGGAAGTCCTATATATTCTCCAAATTGTTTTTCTGAAGATGGTAATTTTAATGGTTTTGCCATAGGTACTGGACCATATAAAATAATTGAAAATAAATTAAACAAGTATGTAGTTTTACAAAAGTTTGATGGATACTATGGTAAAAAAGCAAAAATAAAACAGGTTGTTATAAAAAATATTCCTAATGCTGATGTAAGATATTCTGCGCTTAAATCAGAAGAAATTGCAGGTGTTTTGGATTTAAACGCAATACCACCATTTTTAGCAGAAGAAATAAAAAAAGATTATAGGTTTGCCATTTCTACAAATAAATCAACAATGGTAAGATTTTTAGCATTAAATGGATCGAAGTTTCCTTTTAATGATGTACGTATGCGCCAGGCAGTAAGTTTAGCAATAAATAGAGATATGTTAGTTAAAGCTTTATATCTCGGTTATGGATATCCTACAACTAACATCTTAAATTATACGAGCCCTTATTATAAAGATTTTCAAGTATCTTATAATTTAGATAAAGCGAAAACTTTAGCAGAGTCTGTATTGGGGGATAAGCGTTGTGAAATTGTTTATTGTATAAATGGTGCTGACCAATTGCAAAAAGGAGAAGCAGAGCTTATTGCATACTGGCTTAAAGATATTGGCTTAGATGTTATAATACAGCCATTGGAATATGCAACTATGGTTAAACAGGTGAAAAAAGGAGATTATAATATTTCCAGACTACAACAGGGATTACCTAATGGCGATCCTTATAATATTTTTTATACTTTCATGATGCCTGATGGAAGTAGAAACAAAAGTTGCAGTCTTGGATACCATAATGCAGAAGTTATTTATCTAATGAATAAAGTTAGATATACAGAAAATGAAATTGCAAGAAGTGTAATTTATGATCGTTTACAGGAAATAGGTGTAAAAGAACAACCTTTAGTTCCTTTGTTTTATGATTTAAATATAGTTGCCTATAATAAGAAGCTTTTAAATTATAATGTTCTTTACTATGGCGTAGATTTGGCAGCAATAGAATTGGTGAATATGTGATGATAAGATACTGTGTGACAAGACTTTTATCAGCTGTTCCGGTATTGATAGGAATAAGTGTTTTAGCTTTTATTTTAGGAATATTGTCTCCTGGCGATCCGGCAGAACTAGTATTAAATCAAGATGGAATGAATGATCCTTCTGAAGAACAAATTGCCGCTATGCGAGAGCAATCAGGATTAAATAAACCTGTATGGTTACAATACATGAATTGGACATGGCAAATTTTGCATGGGAATTTAGGTGTTAGTTATATTACAGGTAGAAATATTGCGGATGAATTATTAAATAGATTACCTGTTACATTTGAAATAGCTGTTTTAGCCTTAATTTTTGCTGGTATAGGAGGCATTGTTGGTGGAATTGTGTGTGCTTTAAAGCAAAATAAATTAATTGATAATTGTCTAAAGAATATTAGCAATATTATGTTAGCAATTCCAAGTTTTTGGATAGCTTTAGTCTTAATTTTGATATTTGGAGAGATTCTACGTTGGCTTCCTATAAATGGAGACGAGAGTTTAGCACATTTATTGATGCCAGCATTAGTATTATCATTCCCAACTATGGCAACAGTATGCAGATATATGCGTGGTGCGATGTTAGAAGAATTTGGAAAACCATATTTTTTAGTAGGTAGAGTAAGAGGAATAAGAAGATTAGTGCTCTTATTTTATTATGCTTTACCTAATGCAGTCATACCGGTAATTGCTTTACTTGGAAACTATTTTGCTAATGTTTTGGGTGGTTCTGTTATTATAGAAAATATTTTTTCTATACAAGGTATTAGTAGTATGGCTTTAGATGCTATACGCTATCGTGATTATCCGGTATTACAAGCTTATGTACTTTTGAGTGGTAGCCTTTTAGTAATTGTGACAATGATTGTTGATATTTTTATTTTTTATTTTAATCCTAAAGTTCATATAGGGGACTGACAATGCAAAAAAATAGTTTTCAATTTTATTTTGCTTTTATCATACTCATAGTTATTGTTTCTTCCAGTATTTTTGCACCTGTATTATCTACGCATAATCCGTTTGAACCTGATATGTCCCAACGATTGATGGGGCCATCATTAGAACATTTTTTTGGTACGGATGCATTAGGAAGAGATATGTATAGTCGTATTTTATATGGCGGAAGAGTATCTATGCTATTAGCTTTGGGGGCTGCTTTGATTTCGTTAGTGATAGGACTTGGTATTGGTATTATCAGCGGGTTCTATAGAGGGAAAATTGATATTTTTTTTACGGTTTTAAGCAATATATTCCAAGGTATTCCGGGAAATTGTTTTATGATAGCAATTGCTGGTATTTTAGGACCAAGTATATATAGTTTAATACTGGCACTTGTAATAACGTCATGGGCAGGCTTTTCACGTATCGTTAGGTCTGAAGTACTGCAAATCAAAGAAGAACCTTTTATTGAAGGATTACGCTGTGTAGGTTGTAACGATGGCCAGTTGATTGTCAGGCATATTCTACCCAATATAATACATAAGTTATTAGTACTGTTTACAATACGTATTGGCAAAGGTATCTTACTAATTGCAGGAATGAGTTTTTTGGGATTAGGGGTACAACCACCAATGCCAGACTGGAGTGTAATGGTTAATGATGCTATTTTATATTATCGCAGCGCTCCGTATTTAATTATTGTTCCAGGTATGTGTATATTTTTATTGACTTATTCTATTAATATTCTTGGAGATGGAATTAGAAATAAATTAGATGCTCGTTTTAATGAGGTAAGAAAATGGGAATAGATAATGATATACATATCAATGGACTTCATGTGCAAATACCAACATCATATGGAGCTGTAAAAGCAGTGGATGATATAAATATTAAATTTGAACATAAGAGTTTTACAGCTATTATAGGTGAAAGTGGCTGTGGAAAATCTGTCTTAGGACAAGCTATATTGGGTATATTACCTGAATATGTTGGTAAACTTGGTGAAATTTTATATCACGGTCAAAATGTTTTAAATAATGTTGAGAACATAGATGGTTTTTATGGTAAAGATTTTGGAATAGTACCACAGCATCCAGGAGAAGCATTAAATCCTTTTCGTAAAATAGGCAAACAAATGCAGGATGTGTTGAATGTAGTTAATATTGTTGATTCAGATAATACGTATAAAAAAGCATGTTTAAAAATTTTTGGATTAAATGATGTGGAAAGAATCTTAAAAATGTATCCTCATGAGCTTTCCGGAGGAATGCAACAGAGAGTTTTGTGTGCTATGGGAATAAGCTGTAATCCAAAATGGATATTAGCAGATGAGCCAACCAAGGGTCTGGATGAAGAAGTATGCAAAACAGTTTATCATAACTTATTATGTATAAAAAAGAGACAGCAGCATGGCATGATTATTATTACTCATGATATTAATTTGGCTAGATATGTATGTGATTATGTTGCTGTTATGTATGCAGGACAGATATTAGAATTTGGCAAAGATATATTTAACTTTCCAAAACATCCCTATACTAATGCTTTCTTAAAATCATTGCCGGAAAATGGATTTCGGTCAATGATTGGAAAGGCTCCGATGCCAGGAGAACATTTATACGGATGCAGGTTTGCGAAACGATGTTTATACTGTCAGAAACAATGTGTGGAAGAATTACCTGCTATGTATGATGTAGATAATACAAAAGTGAGGTGTTTTCTGTATGCTTCGAGCAATTGATATCTATAAAACTTTCAGTAAACACCAATTTGGGGAAAGTTATATTGTTTTAGATGGTTGTAACATCCACATAAAAGCAGGAGAAATATTAGGGATGATGGGAGCAAGCGGGTGTGGTAAAAGTACTTTTGCTAGAATTTTATTACGGCTATTAAAATGTGATTCCGGAAAAATTCTATTTCATGGTAATGATATAACAAACACATCTAATAATGGCTTATTGGATTTTAGAAGAAAAGTACAATTTATTTCTCAGCGTCCAGAGAGTTTTTTTGATCCAATAATGAAATTAGAAAAAAGTTTTATAGAACCATTAGATATTTTTGATATTAAAGTTTCTGGTTGTGAAATTGATGAAATTTTAGATTTAGTAAAGTTGAATAAAAATTTATTAGATAGGTATCCACATCAATTAAGTGGAGGAGAGATTCAACGATTAAGTATAGCAAGAGCATTAATATTAAAACCAGATCTTTTAATTTTAGATGAACCAACATCGATGTTGGATATTTCAGTTCAGGCACAAATTCTACAGTTACTAAAAAGAATACATATAGAAAAAAATATGTCATATTTATTTATTTCGCATGATAAGGATGTAGTTAATTGGTTTTGTGATCGTGTGGTATATATGAAAAATAGAAAAATAGTAGAGAATGAAAGTTGTTTTTAAATATTAAATAATGGTCAAATGATAAACTCTTTTTATAAATAGTATTAAAATTTCTTCAATGACGGCATTTTGATTTTTTATTTATATTTTTTCAAGGAGGTTAGAAAAATGACAGAAGATTTTATCGGTAAAAACGGCAGACTGGAAGAAGAATTTGTTGCAGCTGCAAACAGCATCCTCAAAGAGGTCGCTTTTGAAAATTTTGAAGCGCGTGCTGTAAAAGAAAAGCCTTATCTTGTAGAAGGGTTGAAAAAATTGAAGGCGGCAATGGGTGAAGCTGACTTTGATAAATATATCAATACGGCTGAAAATATCAATATCAGCGGAAATTCTATGCTGCTTTTAGTAGCAGAAGAAAAAGTTAGGACGATTTTATTAGGAAAATGGCTGGCTGATATTAAAAATGCCTTTGGTGTCGAAAATCTGCGTATTGTAGGCGGTGCACGCAGCGGCTTAGATGCTTATTAAAAGATAAAAAATAAAAAGTCGGTCAGTTCCATTCTGACCGACTTTGTGTTTATATTTAGTTATTATTGCGGCGGGCATCCTGCTGACGCTGCAGATCGCGTGTACGTTCTAACTGGCTGTCGGCAGTACGGTCGATACGTCGTTCCGTACGTCTGTGATTAATGGTAGTGCGGCGGCTGGCACGTGGTTCCTGAACCCGTACTGCAGGAGGTGTGGGAGTACGTACTGATGGCTGTGCCGGTTGCTGGACAGCCGGTGTTTTTGCTGCAGGTGGCGGAACAGGCTGTGCCGCATGTATAACAGCTGCTGGAAGCAGCAATAGCATTAAGATGGCAAATGCTCTTTTTAACATAAAATCATCTCCTTTATATTTTTAGTATACCAGTAAATTTTGTCAAAATAATGGTCTTTTACAAAATTGTCGGAGAAATTTTGCAAGCATTATGTTACAATTATAAATCTGGAGGGAAAATAATGAAGAAAATAGCTGTATTAAGATGTTTGCGCGTCAGCGCTTCCTGTGCCGGCAGTGGCTGTCTGCGGGCAATGAACGAAAAAACTGGCGCCTTTGCCTGCTATGAGGCCGATGAAACTTTGCAGGCAGTCGCTTTTTGCACCTGCAATGGCTGTGGTGAAAACAGATTGCCTAATCAGGAAGGTGTACGCAAAAAAATTGAGCGCATGAAAAAACTGATGCCTGATGCTGTACACCTGAGTAACTGTACCATGCCAAAGGATGAAGCTGGCAACAGAAAGCTGTGTCCGGTTATTGCTGATATCGTTGCAGAACTGGAAGAAGCTGGTATTAAGGTAGTGCACGGAACTCACTGATAAGACCGCAACAGGAAAATTAAAATTACTGGCAGAGTTGCTTTGCCAGTAATTTTTTTTTATGCTAAAATATAATATTGAGTATAAAAGCATTTATGCGGAAAGGAGGCAGTAATGGCAGCAAAGATTATTATCGGCGTCAGTGAGGACGAAACCAGGATGGGCCTGGTAGAAGACGGACGCCTGATGGAATATATGGTTGAACGTGCGGAGGATAATCACCTGGTAGGAAGCATCTACAAGGGCAGAGTCTGCAACGTGGTACGAGGCATACAGGCTGCTTTTGTTGATATAGGACTGGAGCAGAATGCTTTTCTGTATCTGGGCGATAAAATGGATGTTACGGAAGGGCAGAGCCTGCTGGTGCAGATTTCCAAGGATGCACGCGGTACTAAGGGACCCACTGCTGTAAGGGAGATAACCCTGCCGGGTAAGTACGTGGTCTTACTGCCCCACGCATCTTATATAGGTATATCACGAAAAATTACTGATAAAGAAGAACGGGAGCGTTTAAACAAGATTTGTGATGCGGCACGTCCGCAGGAGATGGGAATTGTAGTCAGGACTGCAGCTGCCGGAGTATCGGAAGAACTGCTGGCGGCAGATATTGCTGAACTGGCTGCCGGCTGGAAGATTCTGACGGCAAGGGAAAAAGTTGCCAAAGCTCCGGCGTTGCTGCGGCGAGAGCTCGATTTACCAGTACGCATAGTTCGTGATTATCTGCGCAGCGACCTGCAGGAAATCTGTATTGATAATCTGCAGGTATATAAAAGAGTTGAAGAGCTGCTGCAGTGCATGCCGCAGGCACAGTCAATCAAGCTGACGCTTTATCAGGGCCTGGAAGATATTTTTGCCTATAACAGGCTGACGGAAGATATTGCGGCGATTTCAGACAGACAGGTACCGCTGCCAAGCGGAGGCTATCTTGTTATTGACTATACGGAAGCGATGACCGTTATTGATGTTAACAGCGGCAAGTTCAGCGGACGTGAAAGTCTGGAAGAAACCATTATGGAGATTAACCGACAGGCAGCCAAAGAAATAGCTCGTCAGCTGCGGCTGCGCGATATCGGCGGTATTATCGTAGTAGATTTCATTGATATGCACACTGAAGAGCACAAAGCAGAAATCCTTGCAGCTCTGCAAAAGTCATTGAGCGGCGACAGGATGCATCCGCGTGTACAGGAAATTACGCTGCTTAATTTGGTGGAGCTGACGCGTAAAAAGTCCAGGCAGAACCTGTCTTCTGTATTATATACACCTTGTCCTGTCTGCAGCGGCAGCGGCAGAGTGCAGAGCAGGGAAACTTTAGCGTTTGAAATCAAACGCAGGCTGCGCAGCCTGCTCAAACGCCGCAGCAGTTCAAAAAATCTGCTGATAACAGCAAATCCCTGGCTGGCTGAATGGCTGCGTCTGCGTGATTTGAAGCAGTGGGAGCGCGAGCTGGCCTGCAGCTTGAAGATTGAAGCAGATGCTTCTCTGCAGATAGAATCTTTTATGATTCTTGACAATAATCTTGTTGACAAATAATTTTATGCAGGGTAAAATATACCAGTATGGACTGTGAGTAGTCCGTCCCCAACCGCGCAGAGAGGTCCCGTAAACTCTGAAAGCAGAGTACCGTATTTGGCGAGTCTATCATAAGGGAGGTGCAATAGATGTACGCAATTATCAAAACCGGCGGTAAACAATACCGTGTAAGCGAAGGCGAAACCCTGCAAGTTGAAAAACTGAATGCAGAAGTTGGTGCTGAAGTTGTTTTTGAAGACGTTCTCACCGTAGTTAACGATGCTGATGTTAAAATCGGCACTCCGGTTGTAGCTGGTGCGAAAGTTGTAGCTAAAGTTGTTGAACACGGCAAAGCTGACAAAATCTTCGTTTTCAAATACAAAGCAAAATCCAACTATCGTAAACGTCAAGGTCATCGTCAACCGTTCACCACTGTTGAAATCGCTAAAATCGAAGCTTAATAGCAATGATTACTGTTGATTTGTACAGGAACGAACAGGGCCTTATTACGAGGTATCAGGTCAGCGGTCACGCCGGCTATGCAGAAGCAGGGCAGGATATTATCTGCAGTGCTGTATCTGCTCTTACTCAGGCTCCTGTGATGGGACTGGAACGATATTTGAAATTAAAGCCGTCATATACGTTCAATGAAGATGACGGTATATTAAAGGTAGCATTGAACAGTGCACCTGACGACCTGACACAGGCAATACTGGAAACTATGCTCTGTGGGCTTGATTCCATTGCTCGTCAGTGTCCGCAATATGTTCGGATTAAAGAACATAGGAGGTGAAAGTAATGTTTGAAATTATTCTGCAGCTTCATGCACATAAAAAAGGTACTGGTAGCTCCCACAACGGTCGTGATTCCAACGCTCAACGTCTGGGCACTAAAGCTCATGACAGCCAGCTGGTTACCGCAGGCAGCATCATCGTACGTCAACGTGGTACCAAATTCCATCCCGGCAACAATGTAGGCATGGGTAAAGATTACACCATCTATGCTAAAGTTGAAGGTCGTGTAAAATTTGAACGCAAAGGCCGTGATAAACGTCAAATCAGCGTATATCCGGTTGCTGAAGAAGCGGCTATGTAATAGTCAGCCCCGCATCGTAAGATGCGGGGTTTTCTTGTTTTCAGCTGAAAATATATACAATTCTTTCACAGAAAAAAATTGCTTATTGTGCTAAACTTTATGTAAACAATAATAAACTTACGCGAAAGGGCTGAAATATATGTTAGAGATTGGTACGCAAGCACCTGCTTTTACACTGCAGGATAAAGACGGTAAAGAAGTAAGCCTGAAAGATTTTCTGGGAAAGAAGGTCGTACTTTATTTTTATCCCAAGGATTCTACACCGGGATGCACTCGTCAGGCACAGGCATTTCGTGATGCTTTTGCGGAATACGCAGCTTTGGGAGCAGTAATTATTGGTATTAGTAAGGACAGCGTTAAATCGCATTTTAATTTTGCTGCCAAAAATGAACTGCCTTTCCTGCTTTTGTCCGATCCGGAACTGCAGGCTATTCAGGCTTATGATGTATGGCAGGAAAAAAAGCTGTACGGAAAGGTAAGCATGGGTGTGGTGCGTTCCACCTATGTTATTGATGAGCAGGGAGTGATAGAGGCTGCCTGGACAAAGGTAAAACCGGAGGCTAATGTTGCAGATGTCCTCGGATATCTGCGGGAAGGATGCAGCTGTGGAGAATAAGACAATTTTTTTGCCTTATGCCTCTGTCTTAGCTGCCGCCTATTACCTTTTGCCCCTGTTGATGAATGATACAGGTTCAGCTATGTTTATTCTGCTTGCCTGTATGCCTTTGATTGTTTTTTTCAGCAGCTTTATGTGCTGCCGCAGACATCGTTTTCAATGGGTAATGATCGTGTTGACGGTTGTCCTGTTCCTGCCCAGTATGTATTTTTATTTTAACGCTACCGCTTTTGGATACAGCGTATTTTATGCCATTGTATCGGCAGCAGGCTGTTTTGCGGGAGAGTTTCTCAGCTAAATAAAAAAGCAGTTTGAAAACATTGCTTTCAAACTGCTTTTCTTTTTCTGTCAGCGTGCCAGTCTGTAAATATTTTCCATATCTTCCAAAGTAAGTTTCTTTACTGCGCCGATAGTACGAGTGTTATTAAAGCTGCATTTATAGGCCAGTTCTTTGATTTCTGCTTCATGCAGCTCGATACCTGCCTGGCTGATGGAGGTAGGCATGCCGATGCTGCGGAAGAAATCTTCCAGTGCAGCTATGCCTTCCAGAGCGGTTGCTTCCGGGTTACGGAAGTTGTTTGGTACACCCATTACATTAACTGCAAACTGTACAAAACGAGGGAGGTTATCACGATATACATAACGTGCCCAGGTACCCCAGACAGCTGCCAGACCTGCGCCGTGAGCAATATCATAAATACCGCTCAGCTCATGCTCCAGCTGATGGCAGGACCAGTCGCCAAAGCTGCGGTCACCGGTTGTGTCATTATGGGAAAGAGTACCGCACCACATAATTTCAGCACGTGCATCATAATTGTGAGGATCTTTGAGCGCGATTTTTACATTACGCATTACGTCGCGCATCAATTGCTCGCTCATTCTGTCGATAATATCCAGCTGACAGGTTTCTGCAGCGGTAAAATAACGTTCCATACTGTGAACGATGATATCTGTACAGCCGCTGGCAGTCTGATATGCCGGCAGGGTATAGGTAAGTTCAGGATTCATTACAGCAAATTTGCAGAAAGAGTATTCTGACTGCAGGTTACGTTTAAGCCAGCCTTCTTCGTTGGTAACAACAGAGGAAGTACTCATTTCACTGCCTGCTGCTGCAATTGTCAATACAGTACCGATAGGAGCACAGCCGGTAGGACGTTTTTGGCCCATGTAATAATCCCACAGCTCGCCTTCATTTACCAGTCCGTAGCCGATACCTTTGGCGCTGTCGATAACGCTGCCGCCGCCTACGGCTAAGATGAAGTCTGCGCCTTCTTTACGGCATAATTCTACGCCTTCTTTAATTTTAGACAGGCGCGGATTGGGAACTACACCGCCTAAAAGTACGTATTCCAGACCTGCTTCACGCAGACTGTCGCAGATGCGGTCCAGCAAGCCGGATTTTTGGGCGCTGCTGCCGCCGAAATGTATCAATACTTTATGTGCGCCCCATGCTTTGCACAGAGAGCCAACTTGTTTTTCTGTATCTTTGCCGAAGATAACTTGTGTAGGTGCATGATATTTGAAAAAATCCATTTAACTTCCTCCTGTCTAAAATAAAATGTAACTGTTTCTATATTAAATTTTAGCATGGCAGATATCCCTTGTAAATATTAACCAACATTTGATATAATAAATATCAATAGAGGATTATTATTCGATTAGGAGTGATATAATGATGAAATATTTACTGGCTTTATGCATTGTTGTAGGCGGACTTTTCTTTTTTATGCAGCATGGCAGCACTAAAGAGCTTGTACAGTATGCTGAGCTGGAAAAGAAACTGGCAGCGCAGGCTGGTTTTGTTTTGCTGGATGTAAGAACCCAGGAAGAGTATAACGAAGGACATATTCCTGGTGCAGTATTGCTGCCTTATGACAGAATTGCCGCAGCAGCTGCAGTTACTCTGCCTGATAAGTCTAAAGAGATCATTGTTTACTGCCGCAGTGGCCGCCGCAGTGCTATTGCAGCGGAAACACTTGGTAAACTTGGCTATACTAATGTTGCAGATTTTGGCGGTATCAGCCGTTGGAAGGGTCAGCTGGAAAAATAATCTGCTCTGAAAGGGGTGTTACGCATGTATTATGCAGCTTGCTTTGGTGATTCTTTAATACAGGGTTTCCCTTTCGGTGCAAGACATTCGTGGATCGCGGCAGCAGAAAGTGTTGGCAGGATGCGCCTGCTAAACTACGGTTTGTGCGGCGACTGCTGTGATGATATCCTGCAGCGTCTGAAAAATACCATGCTGCCGGAATATGTTAAGCATATTATCTTTTTAGGCGGAGCCAATGATTTGCTGCAGATGCGTCCGCAGCGCTTTATTTTAGAGGATTTAACAAAGATCTGCACTTGGTGTAAAGAGCATGGTTATCAGCTGTGCATCATCTTGCCTTTGATAAGCAGCGAACCTGAACTGAATGTTCATCTGGAAGCGTTGAAGCAGGCTATCCAGGAACAGTTTGCGGAGCGGGTTAAGCTGCTTGATTTGCAGCCGGCGCTGGGACTGACGCAAAAGGAGCGGAAGCAGTCTTATTTAGATGGTGTACATCCTACTGCTGCTGCCTATAAAGCTATGGGACTTTATGCTGAGCCGCTGCTGGAGGAGTGGTTCAGCAGTACTGATAAATAAAAAAAACGCAGCAGGATTTTCTGCTGCGGTTTTTTTATGCTTTATTTTTAATTCCTAAAAGCTGTGGTGGCAGCTGCGCCAGCATGATGGCGGCAAAAACCAGTAAACAGCCAAAGATTTCACGCATGGTTAAAATCTGATTGAGGATAAGCCAGCCGCTGAGTACGGCAAAGACTGATTCCAGGCTCAGCAATATGGTAGCCAGCACCACGTTTACTCTTGTCTGACCGATAATCTGCAGTGTGTAAGCAATGCCGCTGGACATGATACCGGCATAGCAGATGGGCAAGAGTGCCAGTTCTACCTGCTGCAGCGTGGGCTTTTCAAAAATGAACATGAGGATAAAGTTGGCAACAGTACAGGTGGCAAACTGGAAAAAGGAAAGTCTGACACCATCTACGCCCTGGGCAAAATGTTCTACGCTGAGAATATGCATAGCGAAGAAAAAGGCACTGCCTAAAATAAACATATCCCCTTTGTTGATGGAGAAGCTTTTGTTAAGGCAGATGAAATACATACCTACTGAAGCAACTGCTACGCTGATCCATTGCAGGATATTAACTGTACGTCCAAAAACAAAACGGCCTAAAAGAGGTACGATAACAATATACAGAGAAGTAATAAAGCCGCCTTTACCGACAGAGGTGTACATCATGCCAGTCTGCTGAAACAGAGAGTCTATGGTCAGTACTAAGCCGCAGATAATGCCGCCCCGCCAGAGCTTTTTGCGTTCTGCCGGGTCGTCCGTACCCCAAAAACTGCATTTTTTACCATTAAAATGGTCAAAGATAAAAATAGCTGGCAGTAAAAATAATGTTGCCAAGATGCTGCGTGAACCATTAAAGGTCATAGGGCCCATAATTTGTCCGCCAAGGCTTTGAGCAATAAAGGCTGTACCCCAGATAAATGAGCACAGCGTCAGCATAAAAATACCACTGCCGCTGCTGGTAGTTGTAGTTGGTTGTTCGTTCATATAATAATACTCCTGAAAAAGTAGTGTAATGAAATTTATTATAGCATTTTTTAAATGATTTACAAGACAATGTTACTGAAAAAAAGTATCTTGGTGTACTTTTGCAGCTGTTTTACCTGAAAGTTACTCTGTGGCAGGACTGGCAGTGTAAAGGGTATTTGCTATTATCGGTTATTGCTGGCAAGAGTGCAACAGAGAGAAAAAGTCAAGTCTTTTTTACAAGAAAAAACTCAATATATGGTAGGGAAAAGCTTTGACAGACTAGATATATTGTGTTAGAATTTTAACTGCAGCAACAACAGGTTGTTGTGCATTTCTTTTTTACTAAGAAAAAATTGATGATAAATGTGGAATAATATTGATTTTTGAGAAGATATTTGTGGGAGGCAAGGGAAATGAAGGTTATCAAACGCGATGGCACGACCGTTGATTTTGACGGCAGCAAAATAGTTATTGCTATCCAGAAGGCTAATGCTGCAGTAGAGCCGGAAGACAGAATTGCGGAAGAAAAAATTCAGGAGATTGCACATGCTGTTCAGGAAAAGAACAGAATGCGTCTGCTGGTAGAAGATATACAGGATATGGTAGAACATAGCCTGATGGACGCAGGTAAATTTGAACTGGCTAAACAGTACATCATCTATCGTTATCAGCGTGCACTGGTACGTAAGGCTAATACTACCGATGAATCCATCCTGTCTTTGATTCGCAACAGCAATAAAGACGTTATGGAAGAAAATTCCAATAAGAATGCTACTATGGCTGCCACTCAGCGCGATTTGATTGCCGGTGAGGTTTCCAAAGACCTGACCAAGCGTTTGATTCTGCCGGAAAAAATTTCCAAAGCCCATGAAGATGGTATTTTACATTTCCATGATGCAGATTATTTTGTACAGCCTATTTTTAACTGCTGCCTGATTAATATTGGCGATATGCTGGATAACGGTACCGTAATGAACGGCAAGATGATTGAAAGCCCGAAGAGCTTCCAGGTTGCCTGCACTGTTATGACTCAGATTATCGCTTCTGTAGCTTCCAGCCAGTATGGCGGTCAGTCCGTTGATATCTGCCACTTGGGTAAATATCTGCGCCGCAGCTACGAAAAATTTAAACATAATATCAATGAAACTACCGGCGGTAATCTGGATGAAGCTACACTGGAAAAACTGGTGCAGGAACGTCTGCGTTATGAACTGCAGAGCGGTGTACAGACTATCCAGTATCAGATTAACACTTTGATGACTACTAACGGTCAGTCTCCGTTTGTTACTCTGTTCCTGAATCTGCGCGAAGACGATGAATACGTTAAAGAAAACGCTATGATTATAGAAGAAATTCTTCGTCAGCGTCTTCAGGGTATTAAAAATGATAAAGGCGTTTATGTAACACCGGCATTCCCGAAACTTGTTTATGTACTGGATGAACATAACTGCTTAAAAGGCGGCAAATACGATTATATTACCCGTCTGGCAGTAAAATGCAGTGCTAAACGTATGTACCCTGACTATATCAGCGCTAAGAAAATGCGTGAAAATTATGAAGGCAATGTTTTCTCTCCCATGGGCTGCCGCAGCTTCCTGGCTCCCTGGAAAGATGAAAACGGCAACTATAAATTTGAAGGCCGTTTCAATCAGGGTGTTGTTTCCATCAATCTGCCGCAAATCGGTATTATTGCTCACGGCGATGAAAAGAAATTCTGGGAACTGCTGGATGAAAGACTGGAGCTGTGCTATGAAGCGCTGATGTGCCGTCATAACGCTCTGAAAGGTATCCGCAGCGATGTCAGCCCTGTTCACTGGCAGTATGGTGCTATTGCCCGTCTGGGTAAAGGCGAAACTATCGACAAATTTCTGGAAGGCGGTTATTCCTCTATTTCTCTTGGCTACATCGGCTTGTACGAAGTAACCAAACTGATGAAAGGCGTAAGCCATACTGATCCGAAAGGTGAAGAATTTGCTGTACGCGTTATGGAAAGATTGCGCGGTGCCTGCGATAAATGGAAAGCAGCTACCGGTATTGGTTTTGCTCTGTATGGTACTCCGGCAGAAAGCCTGTGCTACCGTTTTGCCCGTATTGATAAAGAAAAATTTGGCAGCATTGCCGACGTTACCGATAAAGGTTACTACACCAATTCCTATCATGTGGATGTGCGTGAGAAAATTGATGCTTTCAGTAAATTTACTTTTGAAAGTCAGTTCCAGAAAATTTCCTCTGGCGGCGCTATTTCTTATGTAGAGATTCCTAATATGCGTCATAATACAGAAGCATTGGAAGATGTTGTCCGCTTTATCTATGATAATATCCAATATGCAGAGTTTAATACTAAATCTGACTATTGCCATGTCTGCGGTTTTGACGGTGAAATCATCATCAACGAAGATAATGAATGGGAATGTCCTGTTTGCCATAACAAGGACCATAATCTGATGAATGTAACTCGTCGTACCTGTGGTTATCTGGGTGAAAATTTCTGGAATGTTGGCAAGACCAAGGAAATTAAAGCCCGCGTACTGCACTTATAAGAGGTGAGCCGATATGAAATATGCAACTATCAAAGAAATAGATGTTGCCAACGGCCCCGGCATCAGGGTGTCATTATTCGTCAGCGGCTGTACTCACCACTGCAAGGGCTGCTTTAATCCGGAAACATGGAACTTTAACTATGGTGATGATTTTACTCCCGAGGTTGAAGACCGTATCTTGGAAGCCATGAAGCCTGCGTATATCAAAGGTTTTTCCCTTTTAGGCGGCGAGCCTTTTGAGCCGCAGAACCAGGAGGCATTGCTTCCTTTCCTGCGCCGAGTGAAAGCTGCCTATCCTGATAAGACCATCTGGTGCTACAGTGGTTATGATTTTGAAAAGGATATGCTGACCGGTAATCTTGGCCCGTGGGAAGTTACCCATGAAATGCTTACCCTGATTGACGTGCTGGTCGATGGGGAATTTGTTCTGGAAAAGAAAAATCCCAATCTGCGTTTTCGCGGCAGTGAAAATCAGAGAGTTATCCGCGTAGCTGATTCTTTAAACAGTGATACTGTAGTGCTGTGGGATGACAAGGAAGGTTTACTGCCTGACTGAAAATAAGTAATAAAATAAAAAAAGCTCAGTCCGTTTGGACTGAGCTTTTTGTTTTGGCTGCTATTTATCGTCGAAAAGCTTTTTGAAAATCGTAGTCTGCATATCATCAATGACATCAAGTTTATCATGGTCATAAACACCCTGATAACCGCAGCGTTCGCAGGTGAAATAACCATTATCGTCATGGTCGGAAACAGGAGTGATTTTATGATCTTTTTCCCAGCAGCAGGGGCAGATGGCTATCTGCTTATCAGTGTAGAAGTAATAATCATGCTGTTCGTTAGCTCGCTGTATATTCCTGTCAAGTTTGTAGAAGTTGAGCTCTGTACGGATTTCTGAGATTTCTTTTTTCATGGCGGCAATTTCTGCCTGTAAATCTTCGATAGTAGCGCTCATACATTTCATTCCTTTCTTTACGTAAATAGAAACATATATCACAGCCTGTGTTATCAGGCTTAACGGCTGTTACCAACTGCGGGAGGAACCGCCTCCACCGCCGCTGCCTCCGCCAAAGCCGCCGCGTCCGCCACCGCCGCCACGTCCGCGCAGGAACATGAAAAACAGCATTTGGGTAAGAACGCCGCCCAGGAAGAGATTATCAATAATCAGCAGCAGGACGATGCCTGCACCGATTAAAAGCTTCAGCCAGAAGGGATATTCCTGGTCTGTATTATTAGTAGTCTTTGTGGGAACAGCAATTTGCTCAGAATTGATAGATGTCAGCTGTACACCTGCGTCTTTGGCGATAAGGGACGCCGTTACCGCATAGCCATTGACGATACCGGCAGCATAATTACCTTTGCGGAAGTAAGGAATCATGGCCTGATCCTGAATGCGTCCGGTAAGGCCGTCTGTCAGCAGTCCTTCAAGACCGTAGCCAACTTCGATGCGTGAACGGCGATCCTGCACAGCGACAACGATTAAAGCACCATTGTTTTTTTCTTTGCTGCCGATGCCCCATTCCCTGAGAATAGAAAGAGCATAATCTTCAATAGGCTGTCCGTCCAGGGTTTTTACAGTGACAACTGCCAGCTGGGCTGTTGTCTTATCATCAAGCTCCTGTCCTATGCTCAGCAGTCGGCGTTTGTCTTCTGCTGAAAGTACCTGGGCATAGTCCTGCACGTAGATTCCTGCAGTAGCGGTAGGCTTGGGAGGAATCTGCGGCGCAGCAGTGGCACAGGCGGCAAAGAAGCACTGCAGTAATAAGATGAAATAAATTAGCCAGCGTTTCATAAATTACTCCGTCAAAATTTATTTGCTGTTGCTGTATTTAAACAGCAGACAGCAGTAACAGGCCATCAGAATTTAACTTGCGGTACTTTCTGAGCATTTTCATCTGCTTTAAAGAAATCTTTGGCCGTAAAGCCAAACATACCGGCATAAAAAGCAGTAGGAATACTTTTAATTTTAGCGTTATAAGCCTGTACAGTGTTATTGTAGTCCATACGGGCTACGGCAATGCGGTTTTCCGTACCTGCCAGTTCATCCTGCAGCTGGATGAAGTTTGCACTGGATTTCAGTTCAGGGTAGTTTTCCGCTACCATCAGCAGACGGGATAAAGCGGTGTTCATTTCACTGTTGGCTGCACTGGTTTCAGCTACGGTTTTTGCTCCGCCCAGTTTTGCTCTGGCGTCAGCTACTGCAGTGAATACTGCGGTTTCATGACCGGCAAATCCTTTTACAGTGCTTACCAGGTTAGGGATAAGGTCATTGCGGCGCTGCAGCTGGTTTTCTACCTGAGCCCACTTGCTGTCAACTTTTTCGTTCAGACTTACCAGGCCGTTATAGCTGCTGACAAACATGCCGCCGATAATTACCACGATGGCAATAATAATCATTAAAGTTTTGTTCATGTGTGAATTTCCTCCATTAAGTAATATAATATGAACTTATCCTTATTGTACGAAAAGTAAGCAGCAGTGTCAAATGTCAAAAAGTCAAAAAACTTATTTTGCTGCAAATTTTCTGTGAAATTTTGTTTGAACAAAGAAAAGTATTTTCATATTTATTTCACTTGTAAAAAGTCGAAAAGTCAAATATAATAATGATACAAATGACTGCTAAATAAAATAAGTCTGCCTGTAAGCAGACTGCGATTTAAGGTGGTAATATTATGAAGAATCTTGCTGATGCAATAGAAGAATTTATTATAAGAGAGCTGCTGCAGGACAGTGAAGACAGTTTGCTGGTGCAGCGCAATGAACTGGCAGAGCGTCTTTCCTGCGCTCCTTCACAAATAAGCTATGTGCTTAGTACGCGCTTTACGCCTGAGCGTGGTTATATGGTAGAGTCAAGACGAGGCAGCGGTGGTTTTGTGCGTATCGTGCGTGTAGTACCGCAGCAGGAAAAACCGAAAAGAGAACTGGAGGCTGCTGAGTTAGTGCAGCATCTGGCAGCTCAGCGGCTGATAACTCAGAGAGAACGCAAATTGCTGGAATATATGCTGGAGATTATTGACGCCAGTGAACAGAAGAAAAAGAAAGTGCTGCAGCAGGCGATGATGCGTCTGAACGGCAGCGGACAGGGGTGAGATTATGTTATGTGAAAATTGTCATAAAAAACAGGCCATTATGCATGTAGTGTGCCTGATTGGCAGTAAGCAGGTAGATAAATGGCTGTGCGCTGACTGTGCCAAAGAATTTATGCCCTTTGGTGCAGGCGAGATGCCGCTGACACCGGAAGCTGCCAAGAACTTTCTGGAAGGACTGTTCAAGCCTAAAAAAGCAGAAACCAAGGACGGTTTTTCTTTGCGGGCAGCAAAAATTTTAGAGCTTGCAGCAGGTAAAGCTTTAGATATGGGCTGCGAGCATATTGGTACGGAGCATATCCTCTGGGGTATTCTCAATGTAGATAGCTGTCTGGCAAAACGTATTTTGGCAGGCTTTGATATTAATATCAATGAAATGCAGAAGGAACTTGAAAACTGGCTGGATAAAGGCTCCAGAAAAGATGGTGTGCCTCAATACAGTCCGCGTGCCAAGATGGCGCTGGCTAAAGCCGGAGATGCCTCCAAAGCTTCCGGACAGGAGTTTGTGGGCAGTCAGCAGCTTCTGTTAGGTCTTTTAGAAGCAGGCGACGGCATTGCCTGCAAGGTGCTGCATAAGTTTGACGTTACTTATGAAAAGGTCAGCGAAGTAATACGGGCTTTCGATGAACATAATAAGGCAGTGCCCGGAGGCAAGGGCAGCGGTATGAAAGCGGAGGAGAAACCTGCAGATATATTGGAAATCTTAGGCGAGTTTGGGCGTAATCTTAATGAAGCGGCACGCATAGGCAAAAGTGATCCTGTTATCGGCCGCGAGAAAGAAGTGGAGCGCGTCATTCAGATTCTCTGCCGCCGTACTAAGAACAATCCGGTTATTATCGGCGAAGCCGGTGTAGGCAAAACAGCTATTGCCGAAGCGCTGGCACAGAAGATTGTCAAAGGCGAAGTGCCGGAATTTTTGCAGCAGAAGATTATTTTCTCGCTGGAAATCGGTATGCTGGTGGCAGGTGCAAAATATCGGGGTGAATTTGAAGAACGTCTGAAAGAAATTTTGGATTTAATTCGCAATGATAACCGCATTATTCTGTTTATTGACGAACTGCATACCATTATTGGTGCCGGCAGCGCGGAAGGCAGCATTGATGCGGCTAATCTGGTAAAACCGGCTTTAGCCCGCGGAGAACTGCAGGTAATTGGTGCAACCACTATTGCTGAATACAGAAAGCATATTGAAAAGGATGCGGCTTTGGAAAGACGTTTCCAGCCGGTGCTGGTAGAAGTGCCTTCGGCAGCTGACAGTGAAAAAATGCTGCTCGGACTGCGCCGCCGCTATGAAAAATTCCACGGTTTACGCATTGAGGATGCAGCAATTAAGGCAGCAGTAGATTTATCTGACCGTTATATTACTGACCGCAATCTGCCGGATAAAGCTATAGACTTAATGGATGAGGCATGCGCGCGGCTGCGTATTCAGCTGTATAAAAAATCTTTGCCGGCACGTCAGCTGCAGGAAGATTTGGAATATACACGCTTGGAAAAAGAAGAGGCAGCAGAAAAACAGGAATATGAAGCAGCTGCACGTCTGCGTGATAAGGAAGAAGAACTGCAGGAGCAGCTTACTAAGGCTTTGGCGGAGGCGGCAAAGGATTTTGCCGTAACTGCTGAGGATGTGGCAGAGGTTGTTTCTTCCTGGACCGGTATTCCGCTGCAGAAGATTACAGAAGGCGAAGGCAGCAGACTTTTGCACCTGGAAGAAGCTCTGCACAAGCGTGTTATTGGTCAGAGCGAGGCAGTAAGCGCTGTCAGCCGTGCCGTGCGCCGTGCACGTGCGGGCTTTAAGGATAAAAATCGTCCGGTAGGTTCCTTCCTGTTCCTTGGGCCTACAGGTGTTGGCAAGACAGAGCTTGCAAAAGCTTTGGCGCAGCAGCTTTTTGGTGATGAACGTGCCATGCTGCGCTTTGATATGAGCGAGTATATGGAAAAACATACTACGGCTCGTTTAATTGGCGCGCCTCCCGGCTATGTTGGCTATGATGAAGGCGGACAGCTGACTGATGCTGTCAAACGCAAACCCTACTGCGTTATTTTGCTGGATGAAATTGAAAAGGCGCATCCTGATGTGTTTAACCTGCTGCTGCAGATTATGGAAGATGGACGTTTAACTGACGGACAGGGACGTACGGTTGATTTTAGAAATGCAGTCATTATTATGACAAGCAACGCGGGAGCGCGGAAACTGAATATGACCAGTCCTCTTGGTTTTGCGTCTGACAGTTCTATGGAACTGAAAGGTCGTAAAGAACAGGTACTGGCAGAAATCAAGAATATTTTCCGACCGGAATTTTTGAACCGTGTAGATGAGATTCTTGTTTTTGACCCGCTGAGCAATAAAGAACTGGCAACTATTGCCGATAATCTGGTAGCAGAATTAAATGAGCGTATGCGTCATAACGGGCTCAGTATAGAGCTGGCGCCTTCTGCCAGAGAGCTTTTGCTGCGCGAGGGTACGGATTTGAAATATGGTGCGCGTCCTTTGCGCAGAGCATTGCGTAAACTGCTGGAAGATCCTATCAGTGATTTGTATCTGGGCGGAAAGTTCAGTTCCGGAGACAGCATTATCGCTGAAGCGGCAGCTGACGGCAAGACGCTTGTTTTTCATAAGGCGGTAGAGGCAGGACATTTTCTGCTGGAGATGCCGCTGGATAATGTAACTGAGCCGGTAGCAGCTGCACAAGGAGAGCATCATGGCCAAAAGTAAATCTCATTTTGTCTGCCAAAGCTGCGGCTACACTACGGCGAAATGGCTGGGACGCTGCCCGGAATGCGGCGGCTGGGACACCTTTGCCGAAGAAGTAGAAACAACGACGAAAATTAAAAGCTACCTGCCGGAAAATACAGGCAAGGTTAAGCCAAGGCTGATTTCCAGTATCTCCGGCAGCACCGTTCAGCGTATGGCCACCGGTATACGTGAGTTTGACCGTGTTTTAGGCGGTGGCCTGGTGCCGGGAAGTTTAGTTCTGCTGGGCGGAACTCCGGGCATCGGCAAGTCTACTATTTTGCTTGATGCCGGACTGCGGTTCAGCAGACAGGGTATTAAGGTGCTTTATGTAAGCGGTGAGGAATCAGAAGAACAGACTGCCATGCGTGCTGCGCGATTGGGCGGCAGTAAGGACACGCTGCTGATTATGACGGCTACTGATTTGGATGCAGTGCTGCTGCAGGCTAAAGAGGCAGCACCGGCTATTTTGATTATCGACTCCATTCAGACTATGTACAATCCGGAACTGCCGACGGCTGCCGGCAGCGTAGGGCAGGTGCGTGAGTGTACGGCTAAACTGCTGCAGTTTGCCAAAAGTACAGGTATTGCAGTTATGCTGATTGGTCATGTAACCAAGGACGGTAATATTGCCGGGCCGCGTTTGTTAGAGCACATGGTTGACGTAGTACTGCAGTTTGAAGGTGACCGTTCTTATTCCTTCCGCGTGCTGCGGGCATTAAAAAATCGTTTTGGCAGTACCAGTGAAAGCGGTATTTTTTCCATGGAAGAGGGAGGACTGCAGGAAGTTGCCAATCCGGCAGGGCTTTTCCTGGAGGACCGCAACGGCGAAGCTTCCGGAAGTATTATCGGTGTCTGTATGGAAGGTAACAGGCCGTTGATGCTGGAAGTACAGGCACTGGTTTCTAAAACTCCTTATGGGATGCCAAGGCGTACTGCGGTAGGCTTTGATTATAACCGCGTAAATATGCTGCTCGCTATTTTGGAAAAGCGTTTGGGTCTTGATTTTGGTATTTACGATGCTTATGTAAATATTGTCGGCGGCATGAAGGTTACTGAACCAGCGGCAGACCTTGCCGTGGCAGCGGCTTTAGTATCAAGTTATCGCAATAGACCGGTCAGAAAGGATACCTTGGTTTTTGGCGAAGTTGGCTTAACAGGCGAGATAAGACGTGTAAGCGCGCCGGAACGCCGTATTGCTGATGGTATCAATCTTGGCTTTAAAAGATTTATTGTGCCTGCCGGTAAACTGAGTGCAGATAAATTGTCTGCTGAAGTAATACAGGTAAAATCACTGGACGAAGCATTACAGTACATTTTTATTTAAAAAACATTTTACATTCATTTCATTTGTATTTCAGCTTCTTATTTTATAATGAATATAAAATTAACAGCGAGGTATATACAGATGGAAGTAGTAAAAAGATATAAAATATTAGAAGTAATGTTTCTGACTGCTTTATTTATGGGATTATTATTACTGCAACAGCCAAAAGAAAATTGGGCAGGCGCTTCTGCAGTTAATGAAAATATTGTTAGCGTGCTGGATTTTATAGCCAGTGAACAGCCGCATAAATAAAAAGAACCCTGAGAAAGTTATTTTCTCAGGGTTTTTGTTATTGCTTTAGCGAGAAATAAGCGTAAAACGCTTATTTAACAACCGCCCGCTAT